>Ga0163108_10000936_pt1 | contig 21468 bp, 17 predicted proteins | sample Fk1155metaG_FD_109644 | JGI IMG/M metagenome (GOLD analysis project Ga0163108, IMG submission 109644) | Marine microbial communities from the Central Pacific Ocean - Fk160115 155m metaG | ecosystem: Environmental > Aquatic > Marine > Oceanic > Photic zone | place: The Central Pacific Ocean...
CCCGGAAGCATTTCCGGGAAGGCGGAACCTTTGCTTAGGATCAGAAGAAGTCGATCAGTGCTTGTAAAAGCAGAAAAATAAGATTTAACATGTTGCAAGGTATCTTTTCTATCTAAAGATACTCTTCTATTCCATTGAGAATAACTACCAAGTCCTGTTAACTCAGGATAGTAAATATCTCTATCTAAATAACCTGATATGGTGGTGACTTCAACGTCACGTGTACCAAACATTGGCTGATCTAACCATCCCATTTTCTTGATATATTCGGAAGTTGCTTTACCTGCAGAATATGGTGTATAAAAGTCATAAGCTGCTCGATGTACGCCTGCTGCAAAATGGATTGAAAGACAAAATGTCAACAAATAAGGGAAAAAATTAGATAATTGATTGATTAATAAAAAACTCGAACTTGGCGTATGTAAGTTCTGGGGTTCATCAGGGTGTAATGCTATCCATACAGATGCTATAAGAATCAAGAAATAATAACCATAATGACGAGATCCAACACCTAAATATAGAAAGTAATTAAATACAAATAAGAATCCTGATCCAGATATAAAAAACAAAAGAGATAACCTTGATCTTCTTAAGAAGCAAATAGTACAAGCTACAAAGCCTATAGTAATAAAGGAACAAATATAAAGATCTAAATATCTTTGTGAATTAGGAATAATCAAAACATAGCCTCCAAAGACTCTGCCAATTACCCTTAATAAATGGCGTAGATCTAAGTCAGAAGGTAAATCACCTACAACATCTCTAACTTGAAGCAAACTATAAGCTCCGAAAGTAGTTAAGATGATAAGGATTGCGCAACTTAAATATAGATCATGAGTCCAAAAACGATTTTCAAAATAAGAACTTCTTTGCTTAGAACTGAATATCCATTCAAAAAGAAGAATAGAAAAAGCGGCAAAGGATATTGACCAAGCAAAAGCATGAGTATTGGCAAGTAGACCAATAATCAAGGCCGAAGGGATATAAGTTCTACGCCGAAGTGGGTAACAACTGCAAAAGAGAAATGTAAAGAGTTCAGCTAGTACATAATGACGACAAACAAAATAGTATTCCCAAAAAGGATAATATCCAAATGTAAATAGAGCTTTTTGCCAGCTAGGGAGAGGATTCCACCTCCAAAAGCTGAGGATTGCAAGAGATCCCAATACCCAATGCAGCAATTGCATGCTTAAAGGGGAATTGGTTAGTCCCTTTACCATATAAATCAATGCAGACCAGAGAATTGGATGCCCTGAAGGTGCATTGTTTTTCCATAGCGAATACCAACTATCACTACGCCAAGCCACTAACCAACCTTGCATTTCATCACGCCAAAGGGAGTGATTTAAGGCTGCACATAGACCTACAATGATAAATATAGTAAGTGAGATATTCTGAAGTGAGAATCTCGAAATACTTTTAGAAGGAAACGATTTTTCAATAGACATTTAAGGTTTGTTAAAACATGGAAAATCAATCACTTAGACAAGTAGATATCTGGGCATTAGCGAAGAAGATTATTCAAAGTAATTTCTTGTAAGTCACGGATGCTTATTTTACTCATTTTGTAGGATCAGCAAAGACATTAAATATGTGAATAACGATCAATTACTTGCCTGTTTTAAAAGCAGTCCTCCTCCAAGCATCGAAATAAAAACAGGAGACCATGCCGCCAAAAATGGAGTAAGGGTACCTTTAACACCTAATGAACTAAAACTAAAGCTTAAAACATAGTAAATCAAAATCAAAAGGACACTAAGGCCAAAACCCTGGCTGCGACTAGTTCTAGTATTAGGTTTAGCCCCTAAGCTACTTCCAACCAATCCAAAAACTAGACACGCCATTGGGAGAGTGAACTTTTCATGTATGCGTACTTTCATTCGTCTTGCTTCTTTAGTATTACCAACTTCTGAATACAGATTTTCCGCTCTAATGGCCTCAGCTACAGTCATATCGTTTGAGTCCTTAGGTAATTGAGCCAATGTCCTTGGCCCTGTATCTAATGGGTAAAGATATTTCTGAAACTGTGCCGTAGTTGAACCACCGTCAGGTGACAAGGTTAATATTTTGCCATCAAGAAACTCCCACTTACCTTCTATTTCATTCCAAAAAGCCTTATTTGCTAATAATAATTGAGTGTAACCTAGTCTGGAGAAGTCAACTACAGTAACTTTATTCATTTCATTATTTGTAAAGTGATGTGCATAAAACAAATGAGTAACACCTTTAACTTTCTTATTTGTTTGTGAATCTGTAATTTCTCCTTTCCTTGAATAAATTATATCTTCACCTTCTTCAGTGGCTATAGCTTTACCTAAAGAACTTTTCAAAATAAACTCGGCATTGCGGTTCGCAAGAGGAACAATACTGTCATTAAAAATAAAAGTCAGTCCAGTCATTAAAACAGCCAAGGCCAAAGCTGGCGCAATCATTCTTGCAGTGGTAACTCCAATACTTCGTAGTGCCTTTAATTCACTGTTGGCAGACAGTCGACTATAGGCAAGCAATGTAGCCATTAACATAGCCATAGGAAAAGATATGACCAGAAAGCTGGGTAATCGAAGAAGAAGTACTTGAACTGCTATTTGAGTTGGTAATCCTGACTCCACAATCTTCCTTACCAGTTCGAACATCACGCCAACGGACAATGAAACGACTGTAAAAGCTGCTATTGCGAAGTAAAACGGTGGTAAAAGTTCACCCAATATCCATCTATCTAGAAGCGGTAATTTACGCCAATAGATTAATACTCTTGATAATAATCTCGTTATCAAATCACTAAGATCTGAGTGGATATCCTTAATTGTCTTATTCAAAGTTTAAAGTCCTCCCCCAAGTAGTAGCGCTTTACGAGTGGATCAGCTGCCACCTGAGATGAAGGTCCTGACGACAAAATTTTACCGTCGTTGAGAATATATGAACGTTCAGTTATAGCTAAAGTTTCACGAACATTGTGATCAGTTATAAGAATTCCCATTCCTCGCTTTCGAAGTTTCTGGATTAGATTTTGTAACTCGCTTACCGCAAGAGGGTCGACACCAGCAAAAGGTTCATCAAGTAATAAATATCTAGGCCCTATCCGACCCACAGCAAGTGCCCTAGCAACTTCACATCGACGCCTCTCGCCACCAGAGAGTTGATATCCACAACGATCTAAAAAAGATTTGAGGTGAAAATCTTCTATCAATTCCTCTCTTCGTAAGCGACAAAGAGATGGAGATAAAGAACTTTGTGATAATGCAAGATCTAAATTCTCACGAACTGTAAGTTGGCGGAAGACACTGGGTTCCTGTGGCAGATAACCGATACCTAAACGTGCGCGGCTAGGAATTGAACATTCACTTACAGATTTTCCATCAAGATAAACCTGCCCAGAATCAGGTCGAAGAAGTCCCACTACCAGGTTAAATGTTGTGGTTTTACCAGCTCCATTTGGTCCGAGGAGACCTACCACTTCACCAGGCTCCAAATTCAAGGAGATATCCTTAACCAATGGGCGTCCTGAAATGCTAAGAGCAACCTTTTCAAGAATTAGACTCATAGCGAAGAGGATCCATCGTGATGTTTACCTGTATCAAAAAACAAATTTAGTAATACCTGGGATCCAGAATCAGAATCAGCAATTAATCGATCATCTTCTAGAAAATAAACCACTCTTTGCCCACTAAGAGATTCACGCCCTTGTCTAGTTAGATCCACATCTCCAGTAAGAACAACAATCCCCTCCTCCTTTAAGTACTGAAGTTGCCGTGATGTTGCAATAATACCTTTCTTTAGATATATAATTTTGACATTGCCGTAAGCAGTAAAGACTCCAGCATTATTATCAGTACTTTGCCTATCTGACTCAATAAGGATTTCATCCTGTCCGACTGGTTTAGGGGATGGAATAGTCTGTTGCGCTAACGCAATATGAGGCGTAACACCTAAAAAGGCCAAAGCCAAGGAGGTCAGAACCTTCCAACTCGATATTCGTAGTTGAGTAAGAAGAGAAGTCAACTCCTGATTAAGTAGCGATAATGATTTCAATTTAGCTATATATTATGGCCGTTTTAAAATGAGTGGGACAGTAAACAGCCCTGGATCGGCGTCTTCATGAAGTAGTTTCAGTCGTTGCTTTACACAATCACAAAGCCTTTCGATATCAAAACCTAAGTTTGGAGTTCTCACATTTTCCAGTCGGCCTAAGGCCTCGCCATAAAGAAGTGTTGCCCCATTTCTATTTCCGCCTTCTAAATGAACTTGAGCAACTGCAATTTGTAAAAAAGCCTGAAGTGTATTTCTTTCGAAACCATAAGTCTCATGCCATATCTCTTCAAACAAATCATGGGCCGAATACCAAGCTCTTGAGTTAAAAAGCTCAATAGCTTTGTATAGTCTATGATCTTCAAGAAGTATAGAAGTGTTTGTAGTAGAAGTTGCCATTATCGTTTGAAGTTCTTCTTATTGGAAAGCTTACGTAATCGAATTGATTCAGGAGTAACCTCAAGCATTTCGCCTGGGCCAATATATTCAAGAGCTCGCTCAAGAGTAATCTCCATAGGCGATTGCAAGGTATCTAACTCCTCGGCTCCTGCAGATCTTATATTAGTTAGCTGCTTAGACTTGCAAATATTAATTTCCAAGTCCTGTGGTCGATTATTCTCGCCAATAATCATCCCTTTATAAACCTTTGTACCAGGAGTTATGAAAAATTGGCCTCTATCTTCAGCATTTTTCAAAGCATAAAAAGTTGAAAGACCTTCCTCAAATGAAATCAAAACTCCATTTCTTCTTGCATCAAATTCACCTACTTTAGGACGATATTCAAAAAATGAGTGACTCATAATCCCCTCACCTCTAGTAGAACGTACAAATTCACCTCGGAAGCCAATCAATCCTCTAGAAGGGACTACAAATTCCAACTGAGTGCGGCCATCATTCCCTGTCTCCATATTTTGCATCTCAGCTCTTCTTACTCCAAGTTTTTCAATACATGATCCGACAGCTTCCTGTGGAACGTCCATTACAAGAGTTTCTACAGGCTCACAGATGATTTCATCAATGACTCTGAAAATCACCTGAGGTTGAGAGACTTGAAACTCATACCCCTCTCGCCTCATCGTTTCAATCAAAATCCCAAGATGTAATTCACCTCTTCCACTAACTGCGAATCGATCTGGAGAGTCTGTTTCCTCAACTCGCAAGGCAACATTGGTCAGCAATTCCTTCTCAAGACGCTGTCGCAACTGCCTGCTAGTAACAAATTTCCCTTCTTTTCCTGCGAAGGGTGAATCATTAACAACAAATGTCATTTGCATTGTAGGCTCATCTACTTTTATTAGAGGCAAAGCCTTTGGTTCATCTGGACAAGCAATTGTCTCTCCAATATTTACTTGATCAAAACCCGCAAGAGCTACTAAATCACCAGCAAAAGCTTTATCAATTTCAACACGTTGTAAGCCCTCAAAACCCAGTAGCTTACTTATCCTACCTCGTATCTTAGTTCCATTTTCCTTTATTAAAATAGCATTTTGCCCTTTACGAATAATCCCATTGTGTACTCTTCCAATTACAATTCTTCCAAGAAAGTCGGAATAGTCTAGTGTTGTAATCTGGAGCTGTAATGGTTTACTTTGATCTCCAACAGGAGGTGGAACATGCCGTATTATTGCATCAAATAGTGGTCTCATTGTTTCACTTTTTTCTGCCATATCTGATGTAGCAAATCCACCTAAACCACTGCCATAAAGATAAGGAAAATCGCACTGGTCATCATCTGCTCCAAGCTCTAGGAAAAGATCAAGGACTTTATCCACAGCAGTCTCAGGAACAACTCTTGCCCTATCAACCTTATTAACAAAAACGATAGGCCTTAATCCTTGTTCCAAAGCTTTCTTAAGAACAAAACGAGTTTGAGGCATTGGTCCTTCATTAGCATCAACTATTAACAAACATCCATCAACCATTCCTAAGACTCTTTCTACTTCACCGCCAAAATCTGCATGACCCGGAGTATCAACAATATTTATTCGAGTATCTTTGTAATTAACTGCTGTATTCTTTGAAAGAATAGTTATTCCTCGCTCACGTTCCAAATCATTTGAGTCCAAAACACATGTAGGGACTGCCTGATTATCACGAAAAATACCTGATTGAGTTAAAAGTGCATCTACTAGGGTGGTTTTTCCATGGTCTACATGGGCAATGATTGCAATATTTCTGATCGAATGTTCTTTGTTACTCATTTTTATCGAGGATTCCGTAATGAAAAACGCTCTAGAGCGTCCTAACGAAAGGCTATCTCAGTATGAGATATAAGTAAGCGTTATAACTGCCTTCTAAGACCCTTTAGGTTCGAGATTCCAAAAGAGGACTTTGGGCGCCAATTGAACATTTAATCAATCTGAGGACTCCTTGGATCGTCGACTTTCGTTTGCGGCCTCAAATTGCCTTAGAGACTCAACAGTACCCTCAAACCTCCAATGCCAAGGCTCATAACTTACTTTCTGCGAATTACCTTTAGGGAATGACATGACGAAATGATATTTGGCTGCATTTTTCTGAAGCCATCGAAAGGCCTTAGTAGTTTCGAATTCAACCTCAAGATCAGTCTCCGGCTTCGTTGCATCACCTAAATCAATTGCATAGCCAGTACTGTGCTCTGAATATCCAGGGGGAGCAGAAACTTTTGCTCTTTCAATTGCAATCTGATTCCGGGCAGATTTACGTCCGTAGAAAATCTGCTTTTGAAGGTCAATCGAGCGATATCCACTCAAAAGTATTAACTCAACCCCTGCCAAAGCTGCGGAAGCCCTCATTGCTCGAAGAGAGTTATATGTGTCTCTATGAATTTCAAGACCTGGATAGATCGAAATTAAATCTTGACTAGTAGCTTCTGCGTAAGGGTAATGCCCAAGCAATCGTCCATCTGAAGAAGGTAATCCTTCAATACCAATAAAAGGGTTCAGTCCTCTAAAACGAGGAATGAAGGTTAAAGAGAACAATATGGCCGAGATTCCTAATAAAACCGAAAGGAGAGAGACCAGTCTTAAGAAGCTAGATGAAGGGCCTCTGAGAGGCTTAGACCTCGAAGCAAGAGGGATTTCATCGGCATTATTACTTCGAGCGGAGTGAGCTCGAGACACAAATTCAGGAATTATTGTTGTTTCGATCGTAACGGCCTAAGCAACAAGACTTTACGAGAATTCTTTTGGCGAGTTAGTTTTCTTTGAAGAATACAAAGTTAGAGCAGACAACTAATGTTGCGTGTTGCCGTAATCGGAGGAGGTCCAAGTGGCTCCTGTGCCGCAGAAGTCCTTGCAAAAGCAGGAATAACCACCTGGTTATTTGAGCGTAAGCTCGATAATGCAAAGCCATGTGGAGGGGCCATACCTCTTTGCATGGTTGCTGAATTTGAACTGCCTGACTCGATCATTGATCGAAAAGTCCGCAACATGAAAATGATCTCTCCGTCAAACCGTGAGGTTGATATAAGTTTGGATAGGGTCTACGGCAAAACAGAAAATGAATACATAGGTATGTGCCGAAGAGAGGTTATGGACGCCTACCTTCGTAATCGGGCTGCCGATCTTGGAACCAACCTAATAAATGGACTAGTAACAAAAATAGATACAGGAACTAATCGGCAAGGACCTTATACCCTTACATATTCTGACTTCTCAACTGGGGGAACTACTGGAGAGAAAAAGACTCTGGAAGTTGATCTGATAATCGGAGCAGATGGGGCGAATAGTCGAGTAGCTAAAGCAATGGACGCTGGCGATTACAACGTTGCAATCGCATTTCAGGAAAGGATCAAACTACCTGAGAAAGAGATGTCTTACTACGAAGACTTAGCGGAAATGTATGTAGGAACAGACGTCTCGCCAGACTTCTATGGATGGGTTTTTCCAAAATATGACCATGTTGCAGTTGGCACAGGAACCATGCAAAAAAATCAAGAGTTAATAAAAGGGCTTCAAGCAGGCGTCAGAGAAAGAGCTAAAAAGAGACTTGCGAATGGCGAAGTCATAAAGGTTGAAGCACACCCCATACCTGAACATCCTCGACCTAGAAGAGTGGTTGGGAAGATGGCTCTTGTAGGAGATGCAGCAGGTTATGTAACCAAAAGCTCTGGAGAAGGTATCTACTTTGCTGCAAAGAGTGGACGAATGTGTGCCGAACAAATTGTTGAATCTAGTCAAAATGGGAAAACAATCCCAACAGAGAATGATCTGAAAAAATATTTAAAGAAATGGGACAAAAAATATGGTGCAACATATAAAGTTCTTGAAATTTTACAAAACATTTTCTACTCAAATGATGGCGCTAGAGAAGCATTCGTGGAGATGTGTGATGACTTAGATGTTCAGAGGCTTACATTTGACAGTTATCTGTATAAAACTGTTGTGGCTATGAAGCCGTTACAACAACTAAAGCTTACGTTTATGACAATAGGATCTTTTCTTAGAGGTCGGGCACTTGCTCCAGATAGTTATAAACCTGTTGATAGTGCAGTACGCAGCGATGAAGAAGTCAACAAAATGCTTAGTGAATACACTATAAAAGGTGGTATCAAAGTTCCTAGTAAGGACTAATTCTCTTTTCAATCTAGATTTAAGTTAGTATACTTTAACTATTTATCTTAGTAAAATCAGCAAGTACACTTGCCTGATTACAGAATACAGCCAAGAGATTTAATCGATTAGTCCTAACTTTCTTATCATCAGTCATAACCATTACACTTTGGTCGCCATCGAAGAATGCTGACAAGAGATCCAAACTACTAGCAAGGCCTTCAGCCAGATCTAGATAACGATCAATTGACTTACCACTCACAATTGATTCTAGGTAGTTAAGAGTAGCCAAAAGATTATCTTCACTTGTCTTTTTAAATAAGGTTGGCTCGACAACTTGAGAAGGGCTTAATATATTTGAATCTAAATCACTCTTTTCTGCTAATCGAGAGGCTCTGACAACTACAGTTTGAATGGCCTGAAGTTCTCCTGTTTGTCGCATTTTTTGGAGTAGTTTTGCTCGTAATTGTGCATCAGCTGGGTCTGAAAGTAAACGATCTATACCTATTCTTGGTCCTGCTACTGATTGAACAAGGTCATTATCCAAATTAGAATCTTCAAGGAGGCTAATCAACCTTTGACGGAAGAATTCAGACAGATCAGTAAATTGTTGGGTTTTATTAATATTTAACCCTGAGAAAATCTCTGTCCAATGATTTATAGATTCTTTGAGAAGTAAATCAATATCTAACTGCCAACCTTTATTCCAAATAATTTGTAGAATCCCATTCCCTGCTCTTCGTAATGCATAGGGATCAGAAGAACCGCTAGGTCTTTCGCCTTTTGCAAAGATACTAAGCAAAAGTTCTACCTTATCTGCCAAAGCAAGAACAGCTCCAGCATCAGATTTAGGAAGGTCATCACCGGCCCCACGTGGTAAATAATGCTCTAGGACAGCTAGAGCAACCTCCCTATTCTCTCCTTCTGCAAGAAGATATTTCCCTCCCAATATTCCTTGCAGTTCTGGGAACTCTCCTACCATTTGACTAACCAAATCATGCTTGCAAAATTGAGCTGCCTTAAGAACATTTTGCCTATCAATATTTAAATTATTTAGCTGTTCAAGAATAACTTTAGTAATCCATTTAATTCTATCTACACGTTCAAGCAAAGTTCCTAGCCCTTTAGCAAAAGTTACATGGCTAAGTTGTTTGCAACGATCTGCACTTGTTCTCGATAGATCTGCATTAATAAAAAACACTGCATCCGCTAATCTTGCACGAAGGACCCTTTCATTCCCATGTTGAATGGTCTCTCGTGCTGAACTTAAGCTATTACAAACACATAAAAACTTAGCGAAAAGCCTCTCCTTTGCATGCAGTGCTAATGGATCATGACAAGAATTATTTAAGTAAAGAGGAACATAGCGCTGATGGACCTGCATAACTGTACTTAGGACTTCTGCAGGCAAATTCAAATATGAATCATCAAATTCTCCACAAATAATGGAGGGGGATTCAACCAAATCAGTTAATTCATCTAAAAGCTCATCAGACAGATCTGGAACAGCATTAATATTTTTAGAAGTTGAATTTATTGAATTACGAATGAACTCCTTGCGTTCTTCCCTATCTATCTGTACACCAACTTGTTTTAAAAGTGATGAATAATCCTCTGCAGAATTAATGACCACTTCCGATTGGTGCAATCTATGTCCCCTACTTAAATTTCCTGAGATGACTGTAGGGTCAGTACATTCAAGACTTAATGGCACCACAGATTGATCTAATAACGCAACGATCCAACGCACTGGGCGCGAAAAACGTTTTTCCCCCATTCCCCAACGCATAAAACGACGTCCCTGCATATTGCTGATCCATTCAGGAATCATTTCACTTAATAGATCGAAAGTATTGGCTCCACGTGTAAGAACTTTTGCATATACGAATTCCCCTTTAGGCGTTTCACGCACTTCTAAGAAGGAAGGGTCAAGGTCAAATCGCTTAGCAAACCCAAAAGCAGCTTTTGACGGGGATCCATCCTCAAACGCTTTTGTAGCTGGAGGTCCCTTATATAATTCTTCTGAATCATTAGCAGAACCAGCCAAGCCCTCAACAATCAGTATGATTCTCCTAGGCGTTGTTGTGCACTTGATAATTCCGTAATTTAAACGTCTTTGTCTGAAATCACGGGCAACCAAATTCTTTAGCTGAGGGATTACAAGCCGAGCAAAATCAGCAGGCAATTCCTCCGTCCCAACCTCAAGCAGAAAAGTCGCCACAGAGAAAGGCGTAATGCAATATCACACTTTATTGAATTGTCGGTCGATAAATGACTGTACGTTTAGCTACGCTGCAATAGGAAAAAGATTATGCCGTGATTCAAGGGGAGACAGAAGCTAGTCAGACGGCAAATAAAAGCCTCTTTCCTTGCATTGCAAATTCATCAGATCGAACAAAATTCGAACAATTCAAAGCTGACAGCAAATACTTGCAAGAGCCACTTGCCGCTGAACTGGAGAACCAAAGTGATCACTTTAGTAATGATGCTGTTCAACTACTGAAATTCCACGGCAGTTATCAACAAGACAACAGGGAAAATCGGCAAAAGGGATCAAATAAAGACTGGCAAATGATGCTTAGGCTTCGCAGTCCTGGCGGAAGGATCCCAGCCTCATTATTTGTCGCATTAGACGAGATCTCTAATCGACTTGGGAATGGGACTTTACGTGCGACAACACGGCAGGCTTTTCAAATGCATGGAATTCGAAAAGAGAACCTTCGTGAGGTAATCGGAACAATTGTTAAATCACTAGGTTCGACACTTGCAGCTTGTGGAGATATCAATCGAAATGTGATGGCCCCAGCAGCACCTTATGAAAAAGGCGCTTACCCCGCCACAAGGAAACTTGCGAATGAAATAGCTGACCTACTTACTCCTGTAGCAGCTGAAGGTTCATATCTAGATCTATGGGTTAACGGGGATATGAAATATAGAATCCGTCCTAATAAGGAAGTAAGGAAGGCAAGAACAAAACAAAAAGATGGCCTGCTATTCAGTGGAGACACTAAAGAACCACTTTATGGTGCAACATATATGCCTCGCAAGTTCAAATGCGCAGTCACAGTTCCCGGAGATAACTCAGTAGACCTTCTTACTCATGACATAGGGTTGGTTGCTTTTACCAATAGAAATGGAAATCTAAAAGGCTGCAATGTCTACGTTGGAGGAGGCATGGGGCGAAATCACAACAATGAACAAACATTTGCTCGAACAGCCGATTCTTTAGGATACGTAGAAGCAGAAGACATTTTGGAATTAGTTCAATCAATTTTAGCTCTTCAAAGAGACTATGGGGACAGAAAGACTAGAAGACATGCCCGAATGAAATACCTCATTAATGAGATGGGTATAGAGTGGTTTAAAAACGAACTAACAAATAAGTACTTCCAAAAATCAATCAAGCAATCAAAACCTGAGCCAACAATAAAGGTAATAGACTATCTAGGTTGGCATCGTCAATCCAAAGGGATATGGTTTGTAGGCATACCTCTTTTATCCGGACGCTTAAAAGAGAATGTCAAAAGCAGAATTCGTCAAGTTGTAGAGAAATACCAACTAGAAATCCGACTTACACCTAATCAGGATCTACTGCTTTGCAATATTGGTAGTCACCAAAAAGCAAGCGTAAGAAAAGAACTAACCAAATTAGATCTGGCAGAAACGAGCAAATTAGGATTAAAGAGACACGCTATTGCTTGTCCAGCACTTCCCTTGTGTGGCCTAGCCATAACTGAGGCAGAGCGAACACTGCCAAATATCCTAAAAAGAATCGAAAACCTTTTGCAAGAGTTCAATATTAATAGATCAATTTTAATAAGAATGACTGGCTGCCCCAATGGTTGTGCCAGGCCATATATGGCTGAGATGGCTCTAGTAGGTAGTGGTATAAATCAGTATCAACTATGGCTTGGAGGGACTCCGAATCTTCAGCGACTTGCTAAGCCATATTTGCAACGTATGCCCATTGACAATCTTGAAACAACACTCAGGCCCTTACTGAATAGTTGGAAAAAGACTGAAAGTCGTATAAGTTTTGGTCAACACATAGAAGATTTAGGGGAGGTAGCAGTTCTCTCCTTGCTAACAGGTGGAAGGCATGAGCCATAGAAAGCCTGACTAGAACCATTCCTCCAAGCCCAAAGTTGATCGCCATAACTAAAGTGCCACCATTCATGGGGATGTTGTATAAAACCAGCCTTCTCCATAGCCTTAGCAAGTGAAATTCGTCTTTGATGCCATAACTGACAAGCACAGTCAATCATTGAATCTTCTACATAATAATTTGGATGGGAGACAGGGGAAATCTCATCTATTTCTCCACCCATTCCGAATGGATTCCCCTGAGAATCAGCCAGTGTTAGGTCAACGGCAGCACCGGTACTGTGAGGAGGCGGATTGCAGGGATCTAGTATTGCAGGGGCCCAAAACCTATTAACTTCTTTCACAGCCTCACTAAATTCAAATGCATGCTTTTGATCATTTCGATCAAATCCTCTTGCAAGGCAAAGCTCATCTATTGAGTGATCGATCATAAAAGCTTGGACTGATATAGGTCTCCAAGCATCAAATATGGCCAAGCTGAAATTAGGGTTCTCATTCTGCAAATATTTCTGAGCTAAAAACAAACGACGAATTACACCTGTACGAAGTCTCCAGGGGTCAGAAATTTGATCATATGGTGCACCAATAGATAAATATGGATGCGGCTCAAGACAATGAAAAGAAGGCTTTAATTGATCAAGCTCTTCACCACAATCAATAATCGGAATATCGATCCATGGCCGCTTTGAATCACAACTCATAAGAGCTGAGTTGCCACAATTAGAAAATGCTTATCCACAGCTAATATTTCGCTTGCTAAATTCAATTGCATTTATGAGCCAAGTCAATAGCCTAAATCCATATCTACATAACAAAGTTAGCAATCTATTAACCCTCAAAAAACAAAAGATAAATCTCCGAAATCAATTACAGAATGGTCCTTTGTACAACATATGAGATCGCCAGGGCTTTTGCTTGTACTTCCGCTTTAAACAAGGCATTAGCAATGAATATTTTCATACCGCCCTTTCAATCAGGTTGGCTCACAGTAGTAACAGAGGAGTCCAATGTATGTGGGAAAATCAATTCAAGGTGGCAGCGCCCATAAGCCGAACCCAATGTTCATCAATGATTTTTCTTAATGGCAAGTTCTTGGTCAGCTCAGGATCGAGTTTCAAAATTTGAACAGCTTCCTCTCTTGCTTCTTCTAATACTGCTTGGTCTTTTATCAAACTAGCAAGCGCAAAATCAGGGAGACCTGACTGTCTTGTCCCTAATACCTGTCCAGGACCGCGTAAACGCAAGTCAATTTCTGCAATTTCAAATCCATCATTAGAATTAACAAGAACTTCTAAGCGATGCTTAGCCAAATCGTTCCTACTATCATTGATTAATAAGCAATAAGAGGTTTTTGCTCCTCGACCAACCCTCCCTCTCAATTGATGCAGTTGAGCCAATCCAAAGCGATCTGCATGGTCAATCACCATAACTGTAGCTTCAGGGACATCTACTCCCACCTCAACAACAGTCGTAGAAACAAGGATCTGTGACTTGCCAAGTACAAAATCATTAATAGCAGATTGCTTGTCAGCACTCTTCATTCGCCCATGCAACAATCCAACAACAAATTCCGGAAACACTTCTTCCGTTAATTGTTTGTGAACTTCGATGGCAGAACGTAAATCAAGTTTTTCTGACTCTTCAACTAAAGGCAAAACAAAATAAGCTCTCTGGCCCTTCTTCACTTCTTCTCTAATCAAATGATAAGCATCGTCCCTTTCTGCACCAGAAAGTAAGTTTGTTTTTATGGGTGTGCGATTAGGTGGCAATTCATCAATTTGGCTCACATCTAAATCTCCATGCAATGAAAGTGCCAAAGTTCTTGGAATGGGAGTAGCCGTCATGGTAAGCAAATGCGGCTGTAGACCTTTACTTAACAAGCGATTTCTCTGATGAACTCCGAATCGATGTTGCTCATCAACAACTACAAGTCCAAGACGTAAAAAAGAAACAGAGTCTTCTATAAGGGCATGAGTTCCAACTAATATTTTTAGTGATCCGTTAGAAAGATCATTTAAAATGATTCCACGTTGTTTACTAGTTGTAGAACCTGTAAGTAACTCAACAGTTACATGTAGATGAGTAAGCCATTTACAAAGAGTTTTATAGTGTTGATTAGCTAAAACTTCGGTAGGAGCCATAAATGCACCCTGCCAACCAGATTGAACTGCATTTAGTAGTGCGGCAATAGCTACAACGGTCTTTCCACTACCAACATCTCCCTGTACCAGACGTAACATTGGTTCAGGTTTAGAAAGATCTGCTTCTATTTCTACAAGTACACGTCGCTGTGCATTTGTAAAAGTGAAAGGCAATAATTTTAGAAATCGTGCCACTAATCCATCACTTTCCCATGAAATACTCAATGGTGGAGATGAAGATTGCCTAAGCTTCAAACGTCGGCGGAGCAAACTTAATTGTAAAATCAAAAACTCATCAAAAACCAATCTTCGTCTTGCTTCATTCATAGCTATTTGATTATAAGGGTTGTGAATTGCTGTTATTGCCTCACTTTTAGTAATCAAAGAGTGAATACTTAGACACTCTTTGGAAAGGAAGTCAGGCCATTGTTTAGCTAGTGGAAGCACAACTTCGATAATATCTCTAAGATTAGAAGCTGAAAGCCCCTCAGTTAAAGAGTAAATAGGTAATAGGCGACCAATGCTTTTTGATTTAATTTTTGATTGTTTGCTTTCCAAAACCTCAATAAGAGGATCAGTAAAAGTAATCCCATATTTACTATTTTTAACCATACCACTTACTGCAACTGTTGCTCCAGAAGGATAAAGCCGCGTTTGTTTATGTATATAAGTAGAATTACTAAAGCGCCTACCAGCGAAAAATCTTGTAACTCTTATACGACCAGTTTGGTCATAAAGTTGCAATTCAAGGATAGACAAGTTGCGATTACGTGGACTTTTAAAGCAAGAACAACGCCTTACTGATGCAACTAAAGTAGCGCTCTCTCCTTCCTTTAACTCTTTAATTTGAAGGAGAGACGAGTAATCGATATAGTCCCTTGGATAATATTCAAGTAAGTCCTTTACTAAAAAAATACCAAAGACCATTAGTTTTGCTGAGATTTTCTTACTTATACCCTTAACATGATTTAAAGGACTATTGAGTGTCAGCCTGGAGCAAGATATTGAACTAGAGGATGGTTTTTTTAAAGGTTCTTCATGAAATCTCAATTTACTTTTAGCAGGTAGTACTTGGGGACTTAATTGTTTAATTAACTCAAATAAATATTGTCTAGTACTAGTAACGAGGCGACGCCTTATTGGTTCTGTCTTAGTAGAATATTCAGTGTATTCCTTAGAATATTCTTCTAATCTGGAGAGAAGGTTCTTTTCTAGGTTTAAACTTGGTGGGGAAAATATTTCACGAGACATAAAGGAGCTAAAAGTTTCACATCTACCTAATAGATCTTGAAATCCATGCTCAACCTCAATAGCTAAAGCCTGTTGAAGAGGTTGTAACCATGCTCGAAGATCTCCAAGCTGGTCTTCTGTTAATTTATTGGAGGATTTGTTGTTGATGAATCTTTAGGGTCCTTCCACCAGTTTTGGTGAATTTCATTTGTCAATAAGCGAGTTTTCCAATGACGATATTGACGTAACATATTAGCAATTTCCTTTTGAGATTTATTCAATTCTGAACGGCAATTCCTAAGTTTAGGGTTATCAAATTCCAATTCAGACAAACGAACAAGAATGCATATTATATCAATACCATCTCCCAGAACTGCGGGGTCAACTGGGACACTAATTCTAAGTAAATTAGAATGCGAAAATTGAGAACTAATCTGTCCTGCTAAGACAGCTTCCAAAACACTTAAAGGAACAATACTATTGACAATTCCAGATCTCAAAAGCTCAACATTGATTGAATGTGAAAGATTTCGAAGTCTTCTACAAACACCATCTTCAAAAGAATGCATCCATTCAGCCAAGTCCTGTGGATTATCAGGCAAGAATAGTTCCGTCTCATCTATGTCATTAACGTCAACTTCACCTCTTGAGAAAGACTCCTCCTCTGGGGATATACCCTTATAGTTCTTACCTTCGAAGACTTGGCTTGCAATAGAGAATAGCGATCTCATTACGTCTGTTTTATTTATCTTCTCGGAATTTGTATTCGAACTTACAGAATAGCTCTCTGAAGAAGAAGCATCACTCAACTCCTCTGAGGTATGAGAATCTTGTAATGAACTTGAGTTTGCGACTTCTTCAGCCTTAGGTTCATTTATATCATTCGTGTTATTACTCAGAAACCAATTATTAATCTGAGAAGGATTGTCTATTGGAGGATAGGGGGTTAAGTTAACGTCTTCTTCCTTCTGGTTGCTATTTAAGTAATTTATTTTTGAATGCAACTCTGGGTTTAGGACTGCATTCAGTTGACTCTTTGTATTTTCAATTATAACCTTATGCTCTCTTTCAACTTGAACAGCAAGATCCATTACATGTTCAATAGTTAACATGGAATTGCAGCTACAAACTAGCTTTTCAATAGCGACCTGGCAAGATTTACTTTTATCAAAAAACTTTAAATCTAAATTGTCAACTCCTTTCCCCGTTATCAGGCTTAGCACTGCATTACGAACTGAATCTAAAAGAATAGATCGAAGTACTTGGAGATATAGCGCATAGGATCGATAAAGATTTGGCGCCATAAGGTGACACTTTTTCTTTAAAAGCTCTAACTGCCTACTCGGATCAATACCTTTAACTTCGTTGTCTTTGGAATTCAAGATCAATTAACGGACAGGGAAGCAACCTCATCCGCAAAGTCATTTTTAGCAACCTCTATTCCCTCACCAAGGGTATATCGCGTAAATCGACGTATTTGTATGTTCTCTCCAATCTGTCCTGCAACTTGTTTCACTAATTCTGCAACTGTCAAAGAGCTGTCTTTAATAAAAGGTTGCTCCATCAAAGTAAGCTCCTTTAGCCTTTTCCCTATTCTTCCTTCAACTATTCTTGCTTTTATTTGTTCCGGTTTACCAGCAAGATCATCTCGACCCATTTCAATAGATTTTTCATTTTCTACAACATTAATAGGAATCTGATCAGTGCTCACATATTCAACATTTGGGCATGCCGCAACTTGCATTGAGACATCCTTTAGTAGTCCCTGAAACAAGTCTCCACGAGCAACAAAATCAGTTTCACAATTCAATTCCAAAAGGACTCCGACTCTTGAACCAGTATGGATATAACTGCCAATTGCTCCTTCTGCTGCAACTCTGCCTGATTTCTTTTCGGCACTGGCTATTCCTTTTTGTCTTAACCATTCAATTGCCTTAGTCATGTCACCCTTGTTTTCAACAAGAGCTTTCTTGCAGTCCATCATTCCTGCGCCAGTTTGATCGCGCAATTCCTTAACGACTTTGGCTGATACGTCCGCCATTGGATTTCAAGTAAAAATTTTGGAATAAGTGGAATGCCACCGATACTGAATTCGATGGCGATGCATTTAGAGAAAAAGAAGTTTAGTTGCCGCTGTCCTCTCCTCGCTTGTCATTAGAACCATGGCGGCCTTCATTAATAGCATCAGCCAATCTTCCAAGAACCAACTGAACAGATCTCACGGCGTCGTCATTACAGGGTATTGGTACCTCACAAAGGTCAGGATCGCAATTTGTATCGAGCATTGAGACAAGAGGGATATCTAATTTGCGTGCCTCCAAAACAGCGTTGGTTTCGCGCCGTTGGTCTACTAACACAACAACATCAGGCAATCTTCTCATTCCTTTTAGGCCACCTAAATACTTCTGTAAGCGTTCCAACTCCCTCCGTAAAACAGCAGCTTCTTTTTTTGGTCTCATAGCTATAGCTCCACTCGATTCCATTCTTTCAAGATCTTTTAATCGATCTATACGAGCCTTCATGGTGGTCCAATTGGTGAGCATTCCTCCCAACCATCGCTGATTAACGTAGGAAGCACCACAACGGGTTGCTTCCATGGCGACAACCTCTGATGCTTGTTTTTTAGTACCAACAAATAAGAATCTCTTACCGCTCCTAGCTGCAGTTCGAGTCCACTTATATGCACTATTCATGCATATTGCAGTCTTGACTAGGTCAATAATGTGAACACCATTTCTCGCGCAATAGATATAACGCGACATTTTTGGATTCCATCTACGAGTCTGGTGTCCAAAATGAGCACCAGCCTCCATCATCTCGGAGAGAGTAACTACAGCCATGTTTGTTTGGGTTTCGGGTTCGCCTCCACCTGACAGGGATGAGAGTAAATCAAGTTGGTGAAACTTGTTTTATACAAACATCACCCGAAACGGACAGGTGTGCGTGATTTTAAGTACCTATCTAATTTATCAAAAGGCCTCTCATCGGATACCGCTCAATGAAGCTTGTTTATAGATCTCTCTGACTCCAATAAGGTTTAAAGGGATCCGAAGCAGTTCCATTGCTATCCCTGGATAACCCTGTCTAATCAAAAAAGCCAGTAATGGTCGAAGACTCCGCTCGTTGAGAGTTCCCTTGAGGGTTAGAAGTTCCCAAAGGGTCAAATGCAGCAATGTGTATTGAATGATGAAACGAACACGTAGCGTGGGGTGCTTGCGATAAAAAACTAGTCCCATCTTTGCTCGTTCTCTCTCAACTCTTATCAGGTCTGGTATTTGATCCAACTTTAAGGCTGGATGCCAGTGATAACCAACTGCTTTGGAGCAAGGAACCAGTTTTACTCCCATTTTTCGTAGTCTTTCGCCAAGTTCCAAGTCTTCCCAACCATACAAATGGAAACTTGTATCAAAAAGGCCGGACATTTCTAAGACCTGCCTATCAATCGCCACATTACCTGTAGCAAAATAGGCCCATGAAATGTCTCGAAGCTTATATGGTTCAGCAGTTGGGTCTTCAAAATTCGCCGTATTGATAACAACACCGTACGTAAAACAAAATCGATTACCTTGGTTAACCCAAGCACTTGATAAGGCCTTTAAATGAGAAGCCAAAAAAGATCTATTAATAACTAAATCACTATCGATAAAAACTATTACGTCACCGCGAGAGTGTTGCACCCCACGATTACGTCCTTTTGCCGGACCACCATGATCCTGCTCAATCAAACGAACATGAGGGAAGCGATGGGATTGATTTTCAAGCCATAAGGGAGTTCCATCAGTTGACCCATCATCTACAACTACCACCTCAAAATCTTCTATTGAAGAACATAAAACCTGACCTTCAAGAGCAAGCAGGCACTTTTCTAGTATCGGTCGGCGATTGTATGTAGGTATTACGACACTTATAAACACCCTTAATACCGAGATTTCTAAAAAGCTAACAGCTTATCGAGAAGAAAAAAAGGATTGCAAACAGCAATAAAGTTTATTGAAAGGTGTTATCAATAAAATTCAGTCCGCAGCACCTCCATTATTTGCTGTTCCTGTCACTCCATTCCCTGCTCCTTCTCCTCTCCCATCATTCCGAAGTTTGCGCTTCTTAAACTTCCGCGCATAGGCACGGTTACGTTCTTGTTTTTCTTTCTTGAGGTTTCTGCGTTTAGCCATAAATTTGGAATAGCAATCCAATGATATCAATCCAACCTATTCGAACTATTAAATCAACCTCCCGTCCTCCATCTTTATGAGACGATCAGCAACATCAAGAATTCTTGGATCATGAGTAACCATCAAAACCGAACATGATTGTTCTAAAGCCAACCTTTTTAATAAATCAACCACTTCCCTACCAGTAACACTATCCAAAGCCGCAGTTGGTTCATCCGCTAATAACAATTTCGGTTGAGCGGCAAGTGCTCTTGCTATTGCAACTCGCTGTTTCTGACCACCAGAAAGATCATGTGGGAGCTTGCTCATTTGATCTTCAAGCCCAACAGCTTTCAACCATTCTCGCGCCTGATCCCTACGAACTCGGTATGGAAGACCATTTATCAAGTCAGAACCCATTTGAACATTTTGTTCGGCTGTTAGACATCTCAAAAGATTGTGGCCTTGAAAAATCATCCCAATTTGACGTCGCAACTTCTGACGAATTCTTCTCGTAGAGCCTCGAAGTTGATAACCAAAAACAGAAAGATCTCCCTCTTCAACCTTGCGAAGGGCTCCTATTAATGTGAGCAAAGTTGTTTTACCACAGCCCGAAGGTCCTGTAAGTAGAACAACTTCGCCAGGGTTTATCTGCATTGAAATTGAGTCAAGTACTTGGCGCCTCATGGAACCTTTTCCAAACCAATGACTAAGGGCATTAATAGTTATTGAAGGAGCACAATCTCGAGAGGGTTCTCTTGTTTTAAACAAAGGTCGCGAAGAGAGAGTATCCATTAAAAAATCTCCGCAGGGTCAGCGTCCACTAAACGGCGCATAGCCACAAAGGCTGAGCCCATACACATAACAAGAATCAAAGCAAATACAAGGAAAGCCCTTTGGGGATCCATTGCTACTGGTAGTTTTGTTGAACTTCTTACTAATGCATAGAGAACCTGACCTGCCATATATGCAGGTATATAGCCCATAACTGCAAGTAATATTCCTTCTCGAGCAACAACTCCGAACAAAGTTTTTAGTTGATATCCCATAGCCATAAGGGTTGCATACTCAGGGAGGTGATCACTAACATCGCTATATAAAATCTGATAAACAATCACACATCCAACGACAAAACCCATAGCAGCACCAAGAGTAAATATGAAACCAATCGAGGTACTTGTTCGCCAGTAATTTTTTTCAAAATCAATGAAAGCCTGTCTAGTTAAAACTTTTACATCACTAGGTAATATTTTGCTCAAAGATTTCGACACTGACTCAGGATCTGAG
>Ga0163108_10000938_pt1 | contig 21446 bp, 19 predicted proteins | sample Fk1155metaG_FD_109644 | JGI IMG/M metagenome (GOLD analysis project Ga0163108, IMG submission 109644) | Marine microbial communities from the Central Pacific Ocean - Fk160115 155m metaG | ecosystem: Environmental > Aquatic > Marine > Oceanic > Photic zone | place: The Central Pacific Ocean...
ACCTTAATACTTTCTTCTTTAAGGTCAGTAATATCATTTAAAATCTTAGTTATTAAATCTTCATGCCTTCCACCATATGTCTTTGAACCTGCAAAAATATTTAATTTTGCATTAGGTACTGAAGTAATAATTTTTTTATGCCAAACATCAACCAACCAAGCCAAACCTCTTTCTGGGTTAGAAGTAAAAATCACTTCTGGATCAGGAGCCTTATTTGGAGTTGTCACAGATGTAAATAATTCATCTGTAATACCTAATGGAAAAATTACCGCTCTAGATTTTATCCAACCTGGTAATGTATCAAAATGGTATTTACCAGAACAAATAACTGTTATTTTTTTTAAAAATAATCTTCTAAAATTTCTTAATTTGGACAAATAACCAGCTGGATTATGCAACCATAGTAAGCATTTACTTCCAGCAGGCATTCTATCTAACAATTCAGGAGCTCTATTAACTATATATAAATCACAGTTATTAATGCTAGAATTGATAGATTTCCAGTGAACGCCTTCATAAACAAAATCTTTAGTATTTTTTGTCATGGCAACTACGTCGTGCCCTAATTTTGCAAATGCTTCAGCTAATGAAACAAATGCTGATTCAGTACCTCCTAATGGAGAAACTCTAGCCGTTTCACCATTAAATTCTGAATCTTGATCCATCATTACTATAAACAAATTAAACGTCCTCAATTAAACTCTAAATTAAGAGAAATATTCTACCATTTTTAAGATCATGCTAGCATCATAACCAATATTTGTTATTTTTTTTATAACTTCTTCTTCTTTTACACCTAAATACATTATTGATGCTAAACCCCATATTAGAGAAGACCTAGCTCCTGAGCGACAAAAAATTAATGCTCTTTTATCATAATCTTGTAATAAATTTGCAAATGTTTTTATTTGATTATTTTGCAAATTATTTCCAGAAAAAGGAATGCTATAATAATTAATACCTAAACTCTCAGTCAAATATTTTAAATCTTCATTTTTAATTTGGTTAACTTCTTCATAATCCGGTCTATTATTTATTATCATACAAAAATTTTCATTTTTAATTTCTAAAATCATATCTTCAGAAATTTGGCCTGTTATATAAACACCTTCATCAATGTTTTTGAGCTCTTGGTCTTGAATTTTAATAATCCTTTCCATAATAACCTCTTAATTATTTATCATATAAAAATCTTTATACTCTTGCTTTTTAATATAATAAATTATTATTTGCAAAAAGGGTTGCATTATAAATTTTAAAATTTAACAATAATAAAACTTAAAATTATTTAGAGGGGCAAATTAATGAAAAAATTTATATTAACTTCTGTAATAGTAATATTTTCAGTAATGCTATTATCGGGATGTGACAATTCTTCAACGACAGAACAATCCGCTGAGAAAAAAGATTCCACTGTAAAATGGAAAATGGCTGCAACATTCCCAAGTAATTTAAATATTATTGGTGAAGGTGGAATAAATTTTATTAATAGAATTAATGTCGTTTCCAACGGAACAATTAATATTAAATATTTTGAACCTGGAGCATTAGTGCCTCCATTAGAGGTGTTTGATGCAGTTTCAACTGGAGCAGTAGATGCAGGATGGTCAACTGCGGGGTATTGGGCGGGAAAAATTCCAGCTGTTCAATTCTTTACAGCAGTTCCTTTTGGCCCAAATGCAAGTGAATTTCTAGCATGGTATCACGAAGGTGGAGGAAGACAATTATGGGAAGAAATATATGAACGACATAATTTAAGACCTGTGCAATGTGAAATTATATCTCCAGAAGCATCTGGATGGTTTAGAAAAGAGATTACTAGTATAGAAGATTTAAAAGGACTAAAAATGCGTTTCTTTGGACTAGGTGCAAAGGTAATGGATAAAATTGGTGTATCTACTCAATTATTAGCCGGTGGTGATATTTATCCAGCCTTAGAATTAGGAACAATAGACGCTACAGAATTTGCCATGCCTTCAATTGACCTTGATTTAGGATTTTATCAAATAGCTAAACACTATTATTTTCCAGGATGGCATCAACCTGCCTCTGCTTTAGAGCTTCTTATTAATCTTGATAAATGGAATGCTTTATCTGAAAGTCAACAGGCACAGATTGAAGCTACCTGCACAGAAAATGTTGTGAAATCATTAGCAATGGCTGAATCAAGACAACCTAAAGCATTAGAAGAACTTCAAGCTAAAGGAGTTATACTTCATAGGTGGTCTGATGAAGTTTTAAAAGAATTAAAAAATGCTTGGCATGAAGTCGTAGAGGAACAATCAGCACAAGATGAAGACTTTGCTAGAGTTTGGGCTTCGTTAAGTGAATTTAGAAAAAGTTATAAAACATGGAAAGATATTGGATTTGTAGATTAAATCTAATCTATTTTATTAAATGCCATGCTATGATTAAAGCATGGCATTTTTGTAGGATATAAAAATGGATAAAGGTAACCCAGCAAATATTAAAAAATTAAAAAAAATGTTTTCTGGCATTCCACAAACCACCCTTGGCATTAAGGAAATTTTATTCCTTGATACAATAAAGGGAATTGCTTCTGTAAAATATTCAGCAACGACTAAAATGTGCCATTCAGGAGGAATTGTGCAAGGAGGTTTTGTTACGGGATGGTTAGATGCCGTCATGGCTTTAGCCTGCATGGCGAAATGTGGACCAGATGTGCTTGTTCTATCACTAGAAATAAAAGTTAATTTTTTAAACTCCGCTAAAGTAGGAAAATTAATTTCAACAGCAAAAGTAATTAAGAATACAAAGTCTATTGCTTTTTTAGAAGGAAAACTAGAAGACACAAAGAATAATATTATTGCTACAGGGACATCTACAACCAAACTTAAACATAATTTTTATAAATCATAAGCAAAGATTACAAATGAATAACAAAACAATAAATCTAAGCACACCTTCTTTAATATTAGATATAAATAAACTAGAAAAAAATATCATCAAAATGTCTAAATATTGCATAAAAAATAACATAAAAATTAGACCACATGCCAAATCACACAAAATGTCAAATTTGGCAAAAATACAAATTAAAAATGGTGCAGTAGGAATATGTGTAGCCACGTTATATGAAGCAGAAGTAATGGCAAAAGAAAATATTCCAGGCATACTTTTAACTTCACCAATTTCAAACAAGCATGATATAAAACGCCTAAGAAAACTTATAAAGCAATCTATAGATTTCTCATTAGTAATAGATGATGAATATTCTATTAATTACCTAAATAATGTATGTAAACTAAAAAATTTAAAACTAAACGTCTTAATTGATTGTGATATTATGAGGATTGGCAAAAATAAAATCTCTAGAACAGGGGTTAGGTCAATTAAAGAAATAGTGAAATTAGCCAAATTAATAGCAAACAATAAATATTTAAATTATAAAGGTATAACTGCTTATGCTGGAGACGTTCAACATATTAACAATTACAACGATCGCTCTAAAGAAATTTTCTTAAAAAACAAGTATTTAAAAAATATAATTAAATCATTAAATAATGCTAACCTTCCTCCACTTATTGTGTCTGGGGGAGGAACTGGTTCACACGATATAGACACTAAAAGTAACATTTATACCGAAATTCAACCTGGGAGTTATGTATTTAATGATGTAGAATACAGTAATGTATCAATGTATAATGCAAAAATATCTAAATTTGATCATTCTTTGTTTGTAGCATCATCTATTATTAGTAAAGTAAATGAATACAAATACATAGTTAATGCGGGTTTAAAAGCCTTTTCTACTGATTCTAAATTTCTTCCATTACCTTTTGGAAATATTCCAAAAAATACGCAATATAAGTTTATGGGAGACGAACATGGAATGATAATTCTTCCTAAAATGTCAAAGCATACCTTATCTATCAGCGACACAATCTTTTTGTATCCACCACATTGTGATCCTACAATAAACCTGTATGAAAAATGCAATATACTCAAGAAAGGTAAAATAATTACATCCTGGAATATAGACGCAAGAGGATATGGATTAAATTAAGTTATAAATCGTTAAATAAAGTCTCTATTCTATTTAAATATAAGGAGTCTAAATAGTTTTTAGGTTCTATTTTCATAGCTAAAATTAGCAATTCTTTGGCCATTGCTATATCTTTCTTTTTACCTAAAAGCGAAAGTCCATATGCAACTTCATACAATACTCCAATTTCATTACCTTTAATATTTAAAGCGTTATCATAATGATCTCTTGCCTGATCAGAGGTGGCTCCGTATAAAATATTAGCCATAAATCCAGCTTTATCTACAATTTCTGCATTCCAAGAGCCTTTTGCTAATTGAGCATTAACATTTTCAGGGTTTATCGTTATTGCCGTATCTAAATGGAATGCAATCCTTTCCGCAAACCCTTCCTTTAATGCAGTCACCACCCCAATTAATTGACTATATCTTCCCATTGAATGAGCTGCTTCAACGTGCGCTTCATCATTATTTTTATCCATTTGAACTGCTTCTTCTGCTATCATTCTAGCCTCCATAAAGACCTCTATGGCTTCATCTCCTTTTAAAAGAAAATGTCCATATGTAGCTAATGTTCTTGCTGAAAAAATTTTTGATTCTATAGAATTTAATTTAGAAGCAACCTTTACTGCTTCCATAAATTTTCCTTCATTATATAAACTATTTGCTAAATCAAGATCATTCCCAGCTATAACCGCAGAAAAATTAAATATGAATATAGAAATACAAGCTATAATAAATTTTTTGCAATTTTTCATTTATTATCCAATCTCAGTTATTGATATAGACCTATTTCCTTACATATCTGATATCTAATAATAATACTACAAAAAATACTTACCAGACGATATAAAAAGGCATTGATAATTAAGGTATATATTATGTTTATTATACAACAGTTAACTAATAACTAAAATGCATCAAAAGTATCGTGGTAATAAAACGTATATTTTATTTTTTGCAAGCATAGCAACAGCTCTTGTAACTATAGACTTAGCTTGTATCTCTGTTGCCTTGCCAAAAATGTTAGGATATTTTTCTGCAAGTAAAATAGAAATAGCTTGGATAATTACCGTTTATTCTATTTCTACAGCTATCTGTATTCCAGCTCTTGGTTATTTATCTGAAAAGATAGGAAGAAAGAAAATATACATAATAGGAATAATTGGATTTACAGTTTTTTGCGCACTATCAGGATTGTCTCAAAATCTCGATCAAATATTAATTTTTAGAGCATTACAAGGAATATTTAGTGCTCCTTTAGTAGCTTTAAGCCAATCAATTATTATTGATTCATTTCCTGAAAAAGAAAGAGGAAAAGCTATTTCGTGGTGGACCTTGGGGTTATTAATAGGACCATTAATAGGCCCTACCTTAGGCGGATATTTAACAGAGAACTATAATTGGCGATGGGTGTTCTTTATAAATGTTCCTATAGGAATAATTTCATTAATTGGATGTATTTTGAGCTTAGAGGAAAACAAAACTAATAACAAAGCTTCATTTCCTTTTTTAAGTTTTATATTCTTAGCTATTGGGGCCTCTTGCATGCAAATCGTTCTCGACAGAGGACAAATATTAGATTGGTTTAATTCTAATTTTATTATTTATTTAACAATTTCAGCAATATTATTTCTAATACTGTTTATATGTTTATTTTTTAGACAGAAAAGTATAAATTTATTTCCGAAAGAGCTCTTTTTTGATTCCAATTATGTAGCTGGTTTAATTTTTGTATTTTTATTTGGAATAATTTTAGTGCCCCCTTTTATTCTTATGCCCGATTTTTTATCCTCATTAGGAGGATATCCCGTAGATAAAATTGGATTAATACTAACATTTAGTGGTATAGGAGGCTTAATAGGGTCATTAATATCTACAAGAGTTTTAATATATTCTTATTATAAAACTTTTATGATTTTTGGCCTATTAATATATATGTTTGGTCAATATCATATGACTTTATGGACTGCAGATATAAGCACTTTTAATATGATGACAAATGGAATAATAAGAGGAATTGGTATAGGTTTTTTCTATCCAGCTATGGCAACAGCTACCTATACTACTCTGCCGGCCAATATAAGAGACCATGGAACAAGCTTATTCCAATTTACTAGAAATGCTGGATCAGCCATTGCTATAGCAATAATAGTTGTTGTTATGGACCGATATACAAAAATAAATAATTATGAACTAAGTTCTAGAATAACCTCTACATATCAAAATAATGACTCATTGAATCACTCCTATCCATTAAACCCATTAAATATTGAAAATTTAAATTACTTTATAAATATTGTATTACAACAATCTCATATGATTACCTTAATAAATATATTTATTTTACTTACATTATTACCCTTGATATTTTTTCCTTTTTTTTTATTATTTAAAAATAAGGAGAAATAATGTTAGACAGAAGTAAATTACCTAAAGATATAAAACTTTATAAAAACATATTTGATGAAAAAGTTAGATGGGGAGATACTGACGGTTACAATCACGTAAATAACGTATCAATATCAAGATATTTTGAAAGTGCTAGAGTTAATATCATTAGGAATCTAGAAACAGAAAAGTATAGTTTTGTTATTGTAAATTTTGAAATTTGCTATATTGACCAAATCTTTTACCCTAGCCTTATACAAGTTGGATCTTCATTAACAAGAATAGGAAACAAATCAATTACCTTTACCCAAGCATTATTCGTAAAAAATGTATGTAAATCTATAGCAAGAAGTACCCTTGCATATGCTGATATAATTGAAAAAAAGTCTTATAATATTGATACAAAAACTAGGAATATACTTATTAAAAGATATGGGGCGAGTGACGAGATTTGAACTCGCGACCCTCTGTACCACAAACAGATGCTCTAACCAACTGAGCTACACCCGCCATAAACTTTATTCTAAATAAATACTAAATTAATTAAAAATAAACAATAATTTTTATCCAAATGATTAAAATTTAATCAGTGCTGATTATTTTTGCGACAATTATTTTTTTTTATGATAGCATGTAGTACGATTTTTGGTTGTATATACGCTTTTATTTTTTGGCATGAAACATGCTTATATTAATGTAGTATATAACTTTAAAAACATAAGGAGTACTAACATGAAAAGAATAGAAGCAATAATCAAACCATTTAAATTAGATGAAGTAAAAGATGCCCTTCAAGAAGTGGGAGTAAGTGGAATTACTGTTACCGAAGCAAAAGGTTTTGGCAGACAGAAAGGACACACTGAGCTTTATAGAGGAGCTGAATATGTTGTTGATTTTTTACCTAAATTAAAAATTGATATTATAATAACAGACAAGCTTCTCGAACAAGCTGTTGAATGTATTCAAAAATCTGCACACACAGGTAGAATTGGAGATGGTAAAATTTTTGTAACTAATATCGAACAGGCAATCAGAATTAGAACTGGAGAAACTGGCGATACTGCAATTTAAAAATAAATAAGGAAATAAGAAAAATGGCTAAAAAAATATCAAGACCCTCTAAAAATACTGCTAAATCTATAGTCAAAATGATTTCTGACAAAGATATTGCATTTGTTGACTTTAGATTTACAGATCCTAGAGGAAAATGGCAACATACGGCACAAACTGCTGACTCTATTAACGTAGAAGTATTAAACGAAGGTATTATGTTTGATGGTTCTTCAATAGCTGGCTGGAAAGCAATAAATGAGTCAGATATGATTTTAAAACCTAATATTAATAGTGCAGTATTAGACCCTTTTACAGCTCAACCTAGCTTAATCTTATTTTGCGATATTATTGAACCTGACACGGGTAAACGTTATGATAGAGACCCAAGATCCACAGCTATAAGAGCTGAAAATTACCTTTCAAAAACAAAGATTGGAGACAAGGTATACTTTGGACCTGAAGCTGAATTTTTTGTATTTGATGATGTAAAATGGAACGTTTCTCAAAATAAAACAGGTTACGAAATAGATTCAGAAGAAGGTCCTTATAATTCTGATGCTGAATTTGATGGTGGTAATGTAGGACATAGACCTGCTATAAAAGGTGGCTATTTTCCTGTACCACCAGTAGATTCAATGACAGATATTAGGGCTGAAATGGTAACTTCTATGATGGAAATGGGACTACCCATGGAAAAACATCATCATGAGGTTGCTCCATCACAGAATGAACTTGGTTTCAAATTTGGACCAATGACACAAACTGCAGATTGGGTACAAATATACAAATACTGTGTACATATGGTAGCCCATTCTTATGGAAAAACAGCTACATTCATGCCTAAACCCATTGTAGATGATAATGGTTCTGGGATGCACTGCCATCAATCCATTTGGAAAGGAAATAAACCTTTATTTGCTGGAAATGGTTATGCAGGTTTAAGTAAGGAATGTTTGTACTACATAGGAGGTATAATAAAACACGCGAAAGCATTAAATGCATTTACTAATGCAAGCACAAACTCATACAAAAGATTAGTTCCTGGATTTGAAGCTCCAGTACTTTTAGCCTATTCAGCTAGAAACAGATCTGCCTCCTGCAGAATTCCATATGGTACAAGCAAAAATGCAAAGCGTGTAGAAGTAAGATTTCCTGACCCTAGTGCAAATCCATATCTTGCATTTTCTGCAATGCTAATGGCCGGCATAGATGGAATAAAAAATAAAATCCATCCGGGAGACCCGTTAGATAAAAATTTATACGACTTAAGCCCAAGAGAACTTTCTAAAGTTCCTACAGTTTCTGAAAGTTTATCTGAAGCTTTAACAGCACTTGACAAAGATAGAGGCTTTTTACTTAAAGGAGATGTTTTTAGTAATGATCAAATTGATGGCTACATAGAACTTAAGAAAGAAGAAGCTCAAAAAGTTGACTATACGCCTCATCCTGTCGAGTTTGATTTATATTACTCTATATAATTAGATTCAGCTGTAAATAGTATTCTAATTATTTACAGCTTTTCTATATATGGTGTTTTAAAAATAATAAAATACTAAATATTCCTTGATGAATACATAATAGAACATTATGTTAAGGTATGCTTGACCTGTTCGATAAAAAACCTAAAAAAGCAACCTCATATGAAGCAAAAGATATAGAGCTTTTAGAGGGTTTAGAACCAGTTAGACAAAGACCTGGAATGTATATAGGCGGAACCGATAAAGCGGCACTTCATCATTTAGCCTCAGAAATAATTGATAATTCTATGGACGAAGCAGTAGCAGGTTATGCAACCACAATAGATATTACATTAGAAGATGATAATAAATTATCCGTTAAAGACAACGGAAGAGGCATACCTGTTGCTGATCATCCAAAAAGACCAGGATTTTCAACTTTAGAGGTTATATGTACTACTTTACATTCAGGAGGAAAATTTAATTCAAAATCTTATAATACATCTGGAGGGCTTCATGGGGTAGGATTATCAGTAGTTAATGCATTATCATCAAGTTTAATGATAGAAGTCTCTAGAGACGGACATCTATGGCAACAAAATTACTCTAAAGGTAAAGCTACATCTAAAATAAAAAAAATTAAAGATAGTCATAAAAAAGGAACATTTATTCAATTTATTCCAGATAAAGAAATTTTTAGCGATGATATTAATTTTGATTCTAAAATGCTAAAAGACATGGCTGAATCAAAAGCTTATTTATTTAAAGGAATAACTATTAATTGGAAAGTAGATAGAAAAAATAAAGAAGAAAATGAACAACACACTTTCAAATTTCCAGAAGGATTAAAAGACTTCTTGTTAAATAAAATAAATGGAACTCCTCTTTTAGTAGAAGAAACTTTTCATGGAAACACACATTTAGAATCTAAGGATGAAATAATTGAATGGGCATTATGTTGGCCAGCACAAATTGATAATAAATTTTATAGTTTTTGCAACACTATACCTACTATTGAAGGAGGAAGTCATGAAAACGGATTCAAAGGAGGTTTGACAAAAGCAATAAGATTATTTGGAGAAATAAACAATATTAAAAAAGCATCAAAGATAACATCTGATGATCTCTTAGGTAGATCTTTTGGCGTTATATCTATATTTATTAAAAACCCTCAATTTCAAGGACAAACAAAAGAAAAATTGTCCTCACCTATAACCCAAAAGTTTATTGAAACACACTTGAAAGATCATTTTGAACTTTGGTTGAATAATAATTTAGAAATTGGCAAATATATTCTTAATGAAGCAATTGGGAGATCTGAAGAGAGAATAAGAAGAAAAAAAGAAAAGGAACTTAAAAAAGAAAACATAATAAAAAAGATAAATTTGCCTGGGAAATTAGCAGACTGTAGCAACAAAGATGCCAGTGGATCTGAATTATTTATAGTAGAAGGAGACTCAGCTGGAGGTTCAGCTAAACAAGCAAGAAAAAGAGAAAATCAAGCCATATTAGCCTTAAGAGGAAAAATATTAAATGTTGCATCAGCAAGTACAGATAAAATGAATCAAAATAAAGAACTCACAGATTTAAAAAAGACATTAGGCTGCGGTGCTAGAGAAAATTTTAATTTAAATAATTTAAGATACGAAAAAATTATAATTATGACAGATGCAGATGTTGATGGAGCACATATAACATCATTACTATTAACATTCTTTTTTCAAGAAATGCCATCATTAATAGCTGCAGGAAAATTATTTCTTGCTCAACCCCCTTTATATAGAATAACTCATAAAGATGTAACTATGTATGCTAGTGATGATGATCATAAAGAGCACTTAATTAAAAATAATTTTAAATCAAATCAAAAACTAGATATAAGTAGATTTAAAGGTTTAGGAGAAATGCCTGCAAAACAACTTAAAGAAACAACTATGGATTCAGAAAAGAGAACTTTAATAAAAATTGATTTACCTAATGAAAACATTCCTCAAACAAATAATTTTGTTGAAAACGTAATGGGTAAAAACTCTGAAAAAAGACTACAATTTATTCAAGAAAAAGTTAAAGCGAATGAAGTTGAATATATAGAATAATTTTTATTCATTTTATATATCAAATAATGTTATAAAGATTATTTTATTAATTATATAAATGGTTATTAACATGTATGAAAAATATGACATTTTTATTAAAAATGGAGAAATTGTAGTTGGTGATAAAACAGAAAGATTAAATATTGGAATAAAAAACAATAAAATTAAATTATTGACTACATCTACCAATCATAAAGCATATAAAATCATCGACGCAAAGAACCTAACTGTTATACCTGGAGTAATTGATAGCCAAGTACATTTTAGAGAACCTGGTTCTGAACATAAAGAAGATATGCATACAGGTACAAGAGGCGCAATCTTAGGAGGAGTCACAAGTATTTTTGAAATGCCTAACACTTACCCTCCTACAGCAACAGAAAAGCTATTAAAAGAAAAATTAAAATTAGCAAAAAATCGTATGTGGACAAATTATGCTTTTTTTGCAGGAGCAACAGGAAATAACATAAAAAAACTATCCTCTCTAGAAAAACATCCCGGATGTGTTGGAATAAAAATTTTCATGGGATCGTCAACCGGCAATTTACTTGTTCCAGATGATGAGACTTTAACAAATGTACTCTCAAATAGAAATTACAGAACAGCTGTACATGCAGAAGATGAGCCTAGACTTATAAAAAGAAAGAAGCTAATAAAAAATTCTGATGTTAAATATCATCCTATTTGGAGAGATGAATTGACAGCTATCAAAGCAACTAAAAGAATTATTAAAGCTGCAAAAAAATCAAAGTTACCTATACATATTCTTCATGTTACAACACAAGAGGAAGTGGAAATAATTAAAAATAATAAGAAATATGTTAGTATGGAAGTAACTCCTCAACATCTAACCTTATATGCTCCAGATTGTTATAATAGACTTGGATCTTTTGCCCAAATGAACCCTCCTATACGAAGCAAAAACCACCAAAATGCTCTTTGGAAAGCTATTAAAGAAAATATAGTGGATGTTATTGGTTCTGATCACGCACCACATACTATAGATGAAAAATTAAAACCTTATCCAGAAACTCCTTCAGGAATGCCTGGCGTACAAACACTTCTTCCAGTAATGCTTAATCATGTTAATAATGGAAAATTAAGTATACATAAACTATGTAAGCTAATTTCAACAAATCCTGCAAAACTATATAATGTTAAATCTAAAGGAGAGATAAAATTAAATTATGACGCTGACTTAACAATAATTGACTTAAAAAAACAAATTACAATTAAAAATGAAATTATGGCAAATAAATCAAAATGGACACCTTTTGACAACTTTAAAGTAAAAGGATGGCCAATTATGACAATTGTTAATGGAATACTAGTAATGAAGGATGGTAAAGTTACAGGAAAACCTGTAGGAAAAACTATTGAATTTGAAAGACCATAATATGATTTATAGTAATCTTTTGAATCTTCTTTTTGTATTAATTATAAATACTATAATATGCTCCCTATGTTGGGCTAATGATAGTTATGAAAAATTTTCTTATTCAAAAGAATTTAAGGAAATACCATTAGTAACTAATTATAATGAATCTTTAATTGGAATAATTGAAATTACTTCACTTAATAAAATATTTGGAAAATACAATTCATTAAAATTATATAAAACAAAACAACATAATATTAAAGCAGGTGCATGGATGGAAGGAAGGTTAGAGAGTGAAATTAAGCACATAGGTAATATTGAAAGACTTTTAAGAAGTTTGGACAGTCCATTAAAGGACAGTGTATTTGATTATGCAAAACCTTCATTACCTTTAATTGACGAAACCATTAAAAAAGCCTCTTTTGAACCAATGTGGTTTTGTGAACATCTTAAAAAGTCTTATAATAAAGAAGGAATGTATTATCAATTATACTGCATCTTTCCTTTAGGAATGTTTAAATATTATTTTGCCATGAGACTTCAAAAAATAAACGACATGCATTATTATACTGCAATTAGCTCATTAAATAATTTACGCTTTAGAAATATATTAGATATCGCTGATACATTTGAACTTAAGTAATAAGGAAAACTAAAATGCCTTCATTAAAAAATAATTTACAGGATAAAAATAAGAGCTCTCTAAAAAGGTCAGAACGGTCTGATATTTTTTTATTTAAAGACCAACTCACAGAAGAAGAATATATGATACAAGAAACAGCACATGCTTATGCACAAGATAAACTTATGCCCAGAGTATTAGATAATAACAGAAACGAAAGTTTTGATAAAAATATATTTAAAGAAATGGGTTCTTTAGGGTTATTAGGCTCTACAATAAATGGCTATAACTGCCCTGGTGTATCTTATGTGTCCTATGGGCTTATTGCGAGAGAAATTGAAAGAGTGGATTCAAGTTATAGATCTTGTATGAGCGTTCAATCAAGTCTAGTAATGCATCCCATATATACTTTTGGATCTGAAGAACAGAAACAACGTTTTTTACCTAAACTCGCTTCTGGTGAGCTAATAGGGGCCTTTGGATTAACAGAACCCAATCACGGATCTGACCCAGGAAGTATGGAAACAAAAGCAATTTCTACAAAGGGTGGGTATATTTTAAATGGATCTAAAAATTGGATTACTAATTCTCCTATTGCAGATATTTTAATTATATGGGCAAAAGACGAAAATAATATTTTGCGTGGTTTTATAGTAGAAAGAAATTTTAAAGGTTTAGAAACTCCAGCTATAAAAGGAAAATTTTCATTAAGAGCCTCTACAACAGGCATGATACATTTAACAGATGTTTTTGTTCCTACAGATAATATATTACCAGAAGCAAAATCTTTTAAAGGGCCATTTTCTTGTCTAGATTCTGCTAGATATGGAATTGCCTGGGGAGCATTAGGAGCAGCAGAATTTTGCTGGCACGCAGCATTACAATATACATTAGATAGAAATCAATTTAAAAAACCTTTAGCTTCTAATCAGTTAATACAAAAGAAATTAGCAGATATGCAAACTGAAATTAGTTTAGCTCTTCAGGGAAGTCTTAGAGTTGGAAGATTAAAAGATGAAGGAAAATCTACGCCAGATATGATTTCTCTTATTAAAAGAAATAGCACAGGGAAAGCCTTAGAAATAGCAAGAATGTCAAGAGATATGCATGGAGCTAATGGTGTAAGCGATGAATATCATATTATTAGACATGTAATGAATTTAGAAGCTGTAAATACCTATGAAGGAACACATGATATACATGCACTTATATTAGGACGATCTCAAACAGGAATTGCAGCTTTTTAATATTAATCTTCTTCAATTTTCTTAATAATAGCAGTATAATCTAATTCTCCATGTCCTTCCTCTATAAAATCTTTATACATATCTAAAACTAACCTTCCTAAAGGTGTGCTAAAATTAACAGAAGACGCTGCAGATTGTGCTAAAGACAAATCCTTAACCATCATTTTTGCTGCAAAACCCGGTTTAAAATTATTGTTAGCTGCTGCTGTTTCTATTATATTTGCTACAGGTAAATGATTAAGCATTGCCCATGACATACCAGTCGCTTTAGAACTTATTTCAAAAAATGTTTTTTGATCTAGACCTAATTTTTTTGCCATAGTAAAAGATTCACTTAAAGCAATCATAGTTGTCCCAAGAATCATATTATTACAAATTTTGGCTGCCTGCCCTGACCCTAGTTCTCCTGCATGAACTACTTTTTTACCCATTATTTCTAAGATAGGAAGAGATAATTTAAAACTTTTTTCACTTCCTCCTACCATAAAAGTTAATGTTCCTTTATCGGCACCAACAACTCCACCTGAAACTGGAGCATCAATTAAAGAAAGGTTTTTTATCTTAGTTTTCTTTTCAACTTCTTTAATACTTGCAATATCTATTGTTGAACAATCAATTAAAAGAGTCTCATTCTTAACGTTATTGATTACCCCATCATGACTAAGATATACTTCTCTTACATGTTGTCCTTCTGGCAACATTGTAATAACAACATTCACATCCTTTACTGCACTTCCAATATTATTATGAATTATAAAACCCTTATTTTTTATACTTTCTAAAATAGATTTATTTATATCATACACATTTACTACTTGATTAGACTTAGCCAAATTACTAGCCATTCCTATTCCCATATTTCCCAATCCAATAAAAGCAATTTTCATAATTATTCCTTCAGTTAATCAAATTTCAGATCATTTTCACCTAATGATTTAAAATGATCTAAAACTATCTCATTATTTACTTTTTCTAAACTATCTGGATTCCAATTGGGATTATGATCTTTATCTATTAAGACTGCTCTCACTCCCTCATAAAAATCGTGCCCTCTCATACAACCTTGAGATAACCTATATTCCATAACTAAATCTTCTGCTAATGACATATTCTTAGCTAAACTTAATTGCCGTAAAGTAATTTTTAAACTCGTTGGTGACATTTTATTTATGGAAGCAAGTGCTTCCTTTGCCCAATCAGAATTATTGCTTTTCACAGCATCTATAATTTCTTCTATTGAATCAAACTTAAAACATTCACTAATCTCGGCAATCAAGTCAGTAAAATTTGTAGGTTCTAAATTTACGCTATATCTATCTATTATTTTTAAAATATCATTACTATTTTTAGCTAAATATAACTCTTTTTCTAAATCATTAAACTTTTCTCTTTTTACACACATATTAGCCAAACCTAAACTTAATAAATCTGGAGTTTTTACTCTCTTACCAGTTAACGCCAAATAAATACCAATATTACCTTCTAATTCCGTTAAAATTTTTCCTGCCCCTACATCAGGAAATAAACCTATTGCAGTCTCAGGCATTGCAAAAGTAACATTTTCAGAAACCACAACTATATTCTTATGCATCGCTAAACCTACCCCTCCTCCCATACAAATACCATGTATTAAAGAAATGATTGGTTTACTAAAGGTGTTAATTTTATAATTTAATTTATATTCATTATAAAAAAAGTTTCTTCTTAATTTATTTGATTCTGAAAATTTTTCTTCATAAAAGCTTTTTACATCACCTCCTGCACAAAAAGCTTTATCTCCTTTTCCAGTAAAGATAACAAAATTAATTTTTTCATTTATAGATATTGCATCTAAAATTTTATCTATTTCTTCAACCATATCAAAAGTGAGCGTATTCAAATAATTAGGTCTGTTTAATACTATAACTGCAGCATTTCCTTTTTCATAATAATTTATAGCCATTCTTATTTCCTATTTTCCAATAATTTTTTAGCTATAATTACTCTCATAATTTCATTTGTGCCTTCTAATATTTGATGAACTCTTAAATCTCTGACGTACCTTTCAATCTGATATTCTGATAAATAACCATAGCCCCCATGCAACTGAAGAGCTTGATTACATACCTCAAAACCAACATCTGTGGCATAACGTTTTGCCATAGCACATGATTGAGTAGTATTTTGACCTTGATTGTCTAACTCATATGCGGCTTTTAACACCATCAACTTTGCGGCTTCTAACTGTGTAGACATATCAGCTAATTTAAACTGAGTAGCTTGAAAATCAGAAATTTTCTTTCCAAATTGACTTCTTTCTTTTACATAATTTAATGATTTTTCTAAACAAACTTTTGCTGCTCCTAAAGAACAAGAAGCAATATTAATTCTTCCTCCATCCAAACCTTGCATTGCAATTTTAAATCCATCTCCTTCCTTTCCAATTAAATTCTTAATTGGGACCTTACAATCTTCAAAAATCACTTGAGCTGTAGGCTGAGAATTCCATCCCATCTTTTGTTCCAATTTACCAAATGATAAGCCTTCTGACTCTTTCTCTATAATAAGACATGATATGCCACTGGGTCCTTTACCTCCCGTTCTTACCATAGTTAAATACACATCGGACAAACCTGCTCCTGAAATAAAAGATTTAGTACCATTTAAAATATAACAATCTCCATCCCTTATTGCTGTAGTAGATAGAGAACTCGCATCTGATCCTGAACCAGGTTCTGTAAGACAATAAGATGCAATATAATCCATAGATATCAATTTTTTTAATATATTTTCATGATGAAATTTAGTGCCATATTTTGATATCATCCAAGCTGCCATATTATGTATAGATAAAAAAGCAGCTGTTGAAGGGCAAGCTGTTGATAATTCTTCAAAAATCAATGCCGCATCCAACCTTCCTAAACCTGTCCCTCCTAATTTTTCATCAATATAAATTGCTGCCAGACCTAAAGCTGCAGCCTCTTTTAATACATCAACGGGTAAGGTTTTTTCTAAATCCCATTTATTAGCATAGGGAGCCATTTTATTATTAGCAAAAGTCCTAACTGTATTAGTAAATGCTATTTGGTCATTACTAAAAGAAAATTGCATATTCTACTCCAAAACCTATATTAACGCACTCATAATATCTTGACTTAAATGTCTAATAATATACAAGAATTTTGTATATATATACTATTATAATATAGTAAATATAATTATTAGGAAATATTTTATGGCTAATAATCAAAAGAAATATAATACGTATCCTTCATTCCCATCTACTAGAATGAGAAGAAATAGACTACATGATTGGAGCCGAAGGTTAATTAAAGAAAATCAACTTTCTGTTGATGATTTAATTTGGCCTATTTTTGTCACCAAGAATAATAAAACAAAAATAAATTCTATGCCAGGAATATACAGAATACCTCTATCAGAAATAGCCGATACTGTTGGAGAAGCTCAAAACTATGGAATACCAGCGATCGCATTATTTCCACATACCGACACAGATATTAAAGACAATAATGGATCAGAAGCATTAAACGCAAATAATATCATATGTGAAGCTACTAGACTCATAAAGAAACAACATAAATCTATAGGAATTATTACAGATGTTGCTCTAGACCCATACACTAGTCATGGTCATGACGGCATCATAAAGAATAATGAAATACTAAATGATGAAACATTAGAAATATTAGGAAAACAAGCTCTAAATCAAACTAAAGCTGGTGCTGATATCATAGCACCAAGTGATATGATGGATGGTAGAATTCAACATATAAGAAATACACTTGATAAAAACGGTTTTAAAAATACACAAATAATGTCTTATGCTGCAAAATACGCATCTAACTTTTATGGTCCATTTAGAAAAGCTATTGGTTCTGAAAAAAATTTAAGTAATAAATCCAAAAAGAGCTATCAAATGGATTACTCTAATTCTGATGAAGCGCTGAAAGAAGTCCAATTGGATATTAATGAAGGCGCAGATATGATTATGGTTAAGCCTGGTATGCCTTATCTAGATATAATTTATAGAATTAAATCTGAATTTAATATGCCAACTTATGCTTATCAGGTATCTGGAGAATATTCTATGATAGCTAATGCAATAAAAAATAATTTTTTATCAGAACAAGAAACTATCATAGAATCTTTAACATGTTTTAAAAGAGCTGGAGCAAATGGTATTCTTACTTATTTTGCATTAGAAGCTGCAAAAATACTAAGTACAGGTAAATAAAAATAATATGAAAAACTCATTATCTATAGCTCCCATGATGGATAGAACCGATTTACATTTTAGAAATTTTATGCGTTTAATAACAAAACATACTCTTTTATATACTGAAATGATTCATGCAAATGCAATAATTCATGACAAAAATAATCGATTTGATATTGAACAAAATTGTGATGGACCAAATGCTATACAAATAGGCTGTTCAGACCCAAAAGAAGCAACTAAATTTGCAAAGAAAATTAAAAATTATACTTTTAATGAAATTAATATTAATTGTGGCTGTCCTTCAAACAAAGTTATAAATGGTGATTTTGGTGCTATTTTAATGAAGAAACCCAAATTAGTTACAGAAATTGTACATTCAATAAAAGAATACACCAATATACCTGTTACTGTTAAAACTCGAATAGGTATTGATAATATAGATAATAAAGAATTTTTATATAAATTTATTGAAGAATTAAACAATGTTAACGTAAAAAAAATTATTATTCATGCTAGAAAAGCAATCCTCAAAGGACTTTCTCCACATGAAAATAGAACTATTCCTCCTTTAAATTATGAACGTGTTAAATTTATACAAAAATCCTTTAAAAATATAGATATAATTCTTAATGGTGGTATCACAGATATTTATAAGGCCAAATCTTTGTTAAAAATATATAATGGAATCATGATTGGCCGTTACGCTTGGGATAACCCTTGGGGATTTAAAGATGTGGATCATTTATTCTTCAACCAAGAGTATAAGTTAATCAGTAGAAATGAAATTATCCAAAAATATATTAATTACTCTTTAAAGTACCTTAATACAGGACATAGTCCAAGAAGATTGGTTAAACCTTTATTTAATATTTTCTATGCATCTCCAGGTAGCAAATATTGGAAACAACAGCTTAATGAAATTTCTAATAACAATTTACCATATAAGGAATTAACTAACATCGTTGAAAATACAGAAAAACTATATCAAACAGCAGCTTAAAATAATATTAATGTAGACCATCAATATTTATATTCAAATTCAATTAAAAATTTCATCGTATTGTCTGGAGTTGAATCAGTATAACCAAATAACCAGCCTAGTTCATATTTAAAGCCGTAATTATCATTAAATTCAACAAAACCAAAAACCCCTGGACCAATTTGATGTTGTTCATTTCCTAAAGCAATATCATCCAACTCACCAAACCTTCCAAAAGCTTCCACTCCTGGCTGAATATTAGGTGTTAAACGATAACGTAATTGTCCCGCATAAGCAATTTCTAATCCACTATCGCTAGAATTTTCAAATTCCTGCTCAAGAATAATATTTCCTGTAGACTTCCATGCTCCAAAATTTTTATATAATAATAATCTAGATTCAATTTCATAGGCATCTTTACTATTATCAGGAAAAGAAATTCCTAAACTTATGCCAACATCAATATCATTAGGTTTTTCATTCCAACCTCTAGTCTTGGTTAATTCATATCTCGTATCAATTTCATAAGCAGTAAATTTTCTCTTTTCTCCGGCCTCTTTTTCATATTCACCTTCAATTTCAAAAAAGAAGCTATCCGTAACACCCATTCCAAAACCATACCTTTCTTTTGCAATACCGTCCTTACTCTTTTCATCATCAAAAGTTTTAAAGCCTCTTGTTCCAATTTCAATTTCTTGATTAATCATAGGCCATCTTGCTCTAAAAGGAGGAGCTTCCGCTGCAAATGTTGAAAAAGTTTCAATAAAAATACATAAAACTAATAATATTTTTAAAATCATTTTCATCATTTATTATATACCATTAATTTAACTATCATACATAATCCCCCCTCTACTCTATTCTTTGCCACTATATCTCCATCATAAGCTTTGATAATATTCATAGCCACAAACAAACCTATACCATTACCTTTTGATTTACTAAAACCTTTATTAAAAATTTTATCTATATCCACTACTGATAAACCTGGACCACTATCTAATATATTTATCTCTATATAACCATTATTTCTAAATAATTTAGCTTCAACATTTTCTTGATTAGAATTCCAAAAAATACTGTTATCAATTATTGCTGTAAGAGCATCAATTAATTTATTTTTATCACCTATAACTCTATAATTTGTATCTCCTGAGACTACAAAATTGGCAGAAACATATAAATCTTCAATTACTTGAAATACATCTTTTAAGTTTGACACATTCTTAACCTTTTTATTATGGCCATAATGCTCTTTACTAGCCTCAGACAAAGTTGACGAAATAAAATCATCTAAATTATCTAAAATCTTTATAATTCTAGACAATGATAATTTAGCATCTTCTATAGATTTTATATTTTTCTTAGTATAATAACGTATTGCGTTCGTTTTATTTTTTAAATTATGTGCAATATTTTTTGCATTCAACCAATTTAGATTAGCCTTCTTACTTAAAAAAAACTGAAGATAATATATAAAAATAGAAACAAAAAATATACTAATTAATATAGGAGATAAAATAGATATTAATACTTTTCCTAATTTTATTTCCAAAATATGGGCATCAGAGAGAACTTGAAAGAATCCTAGCACATTATTATCAAAATTTGTAATAGGAATAACAGTAGAAATAATAAAATTACTATCTTTATCATTAGAAGCATAAACTCGTAATGTAGCAATATTTTTATTAGCACATGAAAACTGAGATCCAATATTTTCTTCATTAAATGCTATATAAGGTAAATCTATACAAGTGACTTCTTCGTTATTAAAAAACATTTCCTTAATAAAAACAGCTACTTTAATAGCAAAATTTCCAATATTTTTCTCAAAAGAACTTTCAATATTTTTATTTATAAAAATATCACCTTCAGAATGTTCAACGGCACGATAAGTACTAGAAATAATCTTAATTTTTCCAAAATTATAATTTAAAAATTTTAGTGTTTTAAATTTATTTCTTTCATTTGTATCAATTAATTGATCTTGCAAGAT
>Ga0163108_10000939_pt1:0-20000 | contig 21441 bp, 17 predicted proteins | sample Fk1155metaG_FD_109644 | JGI IMG/M metagenome (GOLD analysis project Ga0163108, IMG submission 109644) | Marine microbial communities from the Central Pacific Ocean - Fk160115 155m metaG | ecosystem: Environmental > Aquatic > Marine > Oceanic > Photic zone | place: The Central Pacific...
ATTTCCTTCATTGATCGAGTGATTAATGTTGGGGGCGCGCATTCTGGAAACCATGATGTATAGACTTTTTCATTCATATCTCTTAGCGCACTGGGTTTATTGACCACTAAGGCGCCTTGTTGTTCTGCTCTGTCTAATATGTAAGTTGTGTATATAAATTCCATGTCGAATGGTGGGTCTTTTCTCATTAGGATTACATCTAACTCTTTTAAGTTGAGTTCAATTACTTTTGAAGTTTTAAACCATTCTTTATTGTTGTCAAAGACATCAATGATGCTCGTATTTGCTAAAGCCTGACCTTCGATTAATTTAAGATCTTGTTGCTGCATGTAATAAATTTCATAATTTCTCTTTTTTGCCTCTAGAAGCATCGCGAGAGAACTGTCTTTTTTTGGGTCGATAGTTTCTATCGGATCCATCACTATTCCCAATTTAATCTTCTTTTCACTCATAGTTTTGACCAATAATTTTCTTCTAATTCAATCCTAACGTTTCTTGTGTGCGAAGTCAGCTTTCATATCTCCCCATTGGGATTGTATGATTGCGATAGCAGCTATTGCCGCAGTTTCTGATCTGAGGGTTCTGTATCCAAGTGATACCCCAATAAATCCTTTCTCGTACGCGTCTTCTACTTCACTGTCAGTAAATCCACCTTCAGGGCCGATTAATAAATCTATTTTTTTTTCATTTGGGCTGATTTCACCAATGCTCTTTGACGCTTTTGGGTCCAGAATTATTCGATAATTATTTTCAGAAGGCTTATTGATGAAAGTTTCAATAGTTTCAGGAGCATTCATTGTTGGGATATAATTTCGCTTACTTTGTTCGCAGGAACTTTGTATAATTTTCTTCCAGTGCAACGTCTTGCTTTTGATTTTTTTACTTTCTAGCTTAATGACTGAATATTCAGACAGCAATGGAGAGATATTATTTACTCCTAATTCTGTGGCTTTTTGTAGCACAAGATCCATCTTATCTTTCTTTATTATGCATTGACCAATTCGTATTTTCCGAAACGGAGTATTTTCCTTATATACAGATTGACTTGGAAGGATTGAGATTTCATTTCTTATTATCTTGGTGATTTTTGCTTTATATTCGTGGCCGCTGCCATCAAAAATTATTATTGAACTATTCACTTTCAGCCTTAAAACATGTTTTGCATAATGAACTCTTGATTCAGTTAGGCTGAATTCAATATTGGGAATTATTTGATGATCGATAAATAAACGGTGTTTTAACATAAAACTATTTTAATGTAACAAGAGATCTCATGGTATTTTACTGAATCAATGTATTATGAAGGCACAGCAAATAAAACTATTATATCATTTATCCGGAAATGAAAAAATTACATACAAAAGGAACTAGGTCATATCAAATCGATTCGAAAAATTTTTTACTCTCTAAAGCCAAGTATTTTGCCTCGCCTAACCAAGACAATCGTCCGCAGGGATCAAAGCCTGAAATTATTGTAATTCATGGAATTAGCTTGCCTCCAGGCCAATTTGGGGGCGAATATATAAAAGATTTCTTTTTAAATAAACTGGATGAAGTCAAGCATAAATTTTTCGAGGAAATTAGAGATTTAAAAGTTTCATCGCATTTATTGATTGATAGAGATGGAAAAACATTGCAGTTTGTTCCATTTGATAAAAGGGCATGGCATGCTGGAGAATCTTGTTTTCAAGGCAAGATGAAATGCAACAATTTTTCAATTGGTATTGAGCTTGAAGGACAAGATCATATTAATTATTCAGAATCTCAATATAAATGCTTAGTGAAAATTATCAAATGTTTGTTTGATTTTTACCCTGATTTAAATGCAAGAAAGATAGTTGCGCATAGTGATATCGCGCCGATTCGAAAAACAGATCCTGGACCTGCATTTGATTGGGTAAAGCTTTATGAGCTTTTATATAAAGGTTCTTTATGAAGAAGCTGAATACAGGGTTATTAGTCAATATTAAGTTTTTCTTGATGCTGTTGAGTTTTGCAGGATGTAATCATGCCGATACAAATAAAGAGATTCGTGACGGAGAGATTCAAGGAATTAAAATTGTTACACTTTCTCCGCATCTAGCAGAAATGATATTTAGCCTAGAGGCTGATGAGTATTTGGTTGGTGTAAGCGCCTACACCGATTATCCTGAAGCAGCTAAAGAGCTACCAAGAATTGGAGATGCTTTCATCTTAGATCTTGAACAATTATCGTTACTTCAACCTGATATCATCTTGGCTTGGGAAGGTGGAACCCCAAAAAGAGTTGTCGATGAATTGATAAATATGGGTTATCAAGTTGAAGTTATAAAATCAAACAATCTTGAAGATATATCTACAGCATTGAAAATATTAGGAGAGATTACTGGTAAAATTGATAAAGCTAATCAACTCACAAGTAAGTATCTTGAAGATATAGAGGTCTTAAGGATTAATCACCAAGCCAGTGATGACATACGTGTTTTTTTTCAAATTGACGAGAGACCGTTGTTTACAGTTGGCAATATTCATTACATTAGTGAGTTGATTGATCTTTGCGGTGGCGTCAATATTTTTAGAGATTTATCACTACTTGCACCATCTGTATCAATAGAATCAGTCATTTCAAGAGACCCAGAAATTATCTTAACCAGTTCAGAGAAATTAGATCGGAATAAATTTGAACAATGGAATAGATGGCCTCAGATTACAGCAAACAAATTAGATAATTTGTTTTACATTGATGCAGATCAACTAGAGAGACCTACAACCAGAATAGTAAGAGCGACTGAGGAAATATGTAAGATATTGGCCCAAGGCAGAATTAATCGATCTAGCGCGATGGAGGAATAAATCTTATCTTTTCTCAGGGTTTCGATTCCATAACACTTCCTTACTACTTTCATCGCGAGCCATAATTCTTGCGAAAACAAAAAGTAGATCCGAAAGTCGATTCAGGTATTGTAGTATCTCATCTCTAACAACTTCTGTTTTTCTTAGGGTTAACACGCGTCTTTCAGCGCGTCGCACGATTGTTCTAGCAAGATGGCATGCAGCAGCAGCTTTACCACCTCCAGGAAGGATAAATTCTTTTAATGGCGGTAAGTTTTTATTAAATTCATCTAATTCTTCTTCTAGTCTTTTTATAAAATTTTTATCAATGGTTTTATGACTTGGTATGCAGAGCTCACCACCTATTTCAAATAGATCGTGCTGTATATTTATTAGGCAGTCTCTTAGCTCATTTTTCTGGACGGTATTTGAAAGGATGACCCCAATTGCACTGTTGGCCTCATCAATTGTGCCATATGCTTCAACGCGAGGTTCATCCTTGTACACTCGTTTTCCATCACCCAATCCAGTTGTGCCATCATCACCAGTTTTGGTATATATTTTACTTAACCTTTTCCCCATGATTATTCTTTATTGCCAATTATAAGTGATATCAAAGAATACACTTTGACCTTGCATCTTGTAGTTTGTAGCTGTTTCATATTTTTTGTCTAATAAATTTTCTATTTTTGCATTGATGGTTATATTTTGACTGATTGTAAATTGTCCTGTTAAGTTTACTATGGCATAACCAGGCAGTATAACGCCAAAGTCTTTACGTTCATCACTTGCTAGAATTGATAATCCCAAGTGGTGTTTATTAAGTTCTCTCGCAATATTAATTGTAATACTTTGCTTGGGCCGTCTTAGGAGATCGTTTTTATCAATATCATTCTTTGCTCTTTGATTGATATAGTCGGCTCTAATTGAATATTTTTCATGATTGAATTTATAGCCAACTTGTATACCTTGCATAGATGCTTTTCCAATATTTAGCATTTTCTCGGAATAATAATCATATTCAATTAGGTTACTGATCTTGGTGCTGAATAACTCTAGCCGATATGAGGTATTACTATTGATTCTGTATTCAGCATTCAGCTGAATATCATTGGATGTTTCAGGAAGTAAATGAATATTTCCTCCGTAGCCATAGCGATCTGTTGCATCAGGGGCTCTATAAGCATGACCAGCCGAGCCATTGATAGTAATGCGATCATTTATATCGATTCCGTATTCAGCATTCCATAACATTTCATTACCAAAAGTTACATGATCAATATAGCGTGCTGCTATGAATACGCGGTGCTTTCCTTCGCTGATGTTATCTTGCAGGAAAATGGCATTTGCTCTGGTGTTTTCATTAAAACCAGAGCCCCATGCATAGCTGGATGCCTCTTCATCGCTTACATATAATCCAGCAATAATATTATGAAATTCCGTATTGTAGGTAACTTGCCCATCAAACACATTTCGTTTTGAATAAACATAATCCGTTGATTGGTTCTGTTTTATATCATCTTTGATAGAACTGATAAGTATTTTGCTGTTAATTTGGCTATCTAAATTGCTGTTGAATTCGATCGCTAAGCTTTCATTGATAAAATCTTGATCTAGTGGAGACAACATGAAATCAAGGTATTCGATTTTACCGTTAGTTCGAAAGTGCCTTAGAGTTAGGTCATTGTCTCGAAAGTTTCTTTTGATGTAAAAGTTTGAGGTCAAATTCTCGTAACCCCTTTTAATATCACTATCTGATCGAATCTGATAACCATCTGTTTTGTTTGAATTAACTGTTATGCCGAACTCGCTTAGTTCGTTATTGTGCCCCATATCCAAAAGGGCAGTTGTGTTGTTATAAGAGCCGAAGCCGACACTGGTATTAATGAAATCTGAATCTACTTTTTTTGTAATAATATTAATAACACCGCCAATAGCATCGGTACCATAAAGCGCTGATCTTGCTCCTTTTACAATTTCAATTCGTTCAATTATTTTCGGATTGATATTTTGAAATGCTGCACCACCGATGGTGCCTGGATTGATCCGCACTCCATCCACAAGAACTAAAGTATGGTTACTTTCAGTTCCACGAAGAAATAAAGAAGTAGCTTGTCCTGGCCCGCCATTTCGACCTATATCCAAACCTGCTTCAAAGCGCAGAATTTGTGAAAGATCTTTGGCTAATGATAGTTCTATTTGTTCCCGATCAATAATGGTGACGGGTACTGTTGCATTTTTTTTAGGAATACTAGAACGTGTTGCGGTCACAATAATTGTATCGATGCTTTCGGCAATTGTTGAAGTTGGTGCAATTATTGTTAGCGCTATTACAACAAGAAATCTTTGAAACATTTTCACATCATAACTCCCTTTGTATGCTTCCCCGCATACTATGAAATAATTAACGCTTATTTACAGGAGTTCCGTCTACGATTGATTTGATGTTTGTTTTCATCAAATATTCAGACACCCTCCGCGTCATTTCTTATAGTATTTAGCCGGTCTCCGGGCTTACGAGTGGAAATATCCGCTTCTTAGCGCCTTCCCACGAATTTATTATATTGAATATAACTTTCGCAGTGGCTCTCTCATTCTTTATGAGAGGGGCTAAGAGTTAACTCGATCACCGTTGCGGGGGCAGCTTCAGAATTTATTTAAAACAATCACTGAATTCCCGTTAACCTAGAAAAATGCCTTTCCAGATTTACTAAACACTTCGCAACTTTATGATTGATTTTATAGATTGTCAACCGACTTTTTTCTCTTGTATGCAATGGCGATAGTTGTATAATTTTCGTGAGGTTTTACTTTGAATATTGAGATAACAGAAAATTTTTCTAAAGAGTTGAGAGTAGCTATTGAGGCAGCTCAATCAGCCTCGAGAATTATAAATAAATATTATTCTGGTGGTTTTAAGGTGACTATCAAAGAAGATCAGACTCCGGTTACTGAAGTCGACGTTAAGGCTGAGAATATGATAAAGAATATTCTCCTTGAGAACTTTCCGGCGCATGGTTTTTACGGAGAGGAAACTTCCCGAGAAAATAAAGAAGCAGATTTTTTGTGGCTAGTTGACCCTATTGACGGAACAAAGAGTTTTGTCAGAGGGTACCCTTTCTTTTCAACTCAAATTGCATTAATGAACAAAGGGAAAATCATTTTAGGTGTATCAAATGCACCGATATTCAATGAATTGGTTTATGCGGAATCAGGAAAAGGTGCTTGGATGGCTAACAAGCAACTCTCAGTCAGTGACATCAATCAACTTGATTCTGCTACTTTATCTACCGGAAATTTGAAGTCACTCGCCTCATCTCAAGGATGGAGTGATCTAGGTAAAATCATCTCCACTGTAGATCGTATTCGAGGGTATGGCGATTTTTATCATTATCATTTATTGGCTGCAGGTAAGATTGATGCGGTAATTGAGTCGGATGTAAATATTTTAGATATTGCCGCCTTATCGATAATTATTAATGAGGCTGGCGGATTATTCACAGATCTTGATGGGAATTTCCCTTGCTTGGAGACTCGATCAGTGTTGGCTGCAAATCCACAATTACATGCTAGTTTGCAAAAATATTTAGTTAAGCAAAGCGTAATCTAGACTTAATTTACGGTGAAAAATATTTGCTGGTCTATTTGATTTTTTTGTATCTTTATTTTATATAGTTCAGAAAGATTTTCTTCGGTTAGAACATCTTTTTTGTCTCCCATCAACCAATTTTGATTTTCAAAAATTAGTAAACAACGATCTGCAAACCGATAAATTAGATTAACGTCATGCATAGTTGCAATGATTGTGCATTTTTTCTTAATTACAGTATGGAAAATATTGAGTATTTGCAGTTGATGTAACGGATCAAGATGGTTAGTTGGTTCATCTAATAAATATATATTAGGGTCTTGGGCAATTACTTGCGCAATACTAAGACGACGTCTCTCGCCACCGGATAAAGAATTGATTTCACGATGCCTTAATTCATATAAATCTACCTGATCTAAAGCTTTTTTTGCTATTTGTATGTCTTCGTTAGACTCATTATTAAATATACCGATATGAGGATGGCGGCCAATCAAAACACTATCGAAAACCGTTGATGGAAATACATCGTCTGAATCTTGAGTCAGTAGACCTAATTTTTTTGCTATTTCTTTTCTTGTTAAGTCCTTCATTTCATTACCTTCCAGGATAATTTTTCCTGAAGAGGGCTTTCTTAGTCCTGCGATAGTATGTAATGTCAGTGATTTCCCACAACCGTTTTGACCGAGGATCGCAATGAATTCCTTTGGTCTTAGACTGATGTTTAAATTCTCAACAAGAATTCGATCTGGTATCGATATATCTACATTCTTGAGTTCAATTGATTGTGCGGAATTATTCATAAAGATTGATAATTAAAGAGTTAACCAATTTACATGTGGATGAATCTAAATTGCTATCTTTTATGGTTGAAGTCTCACTCCAATCCATTCGGATGGAGAAAAACTATTGTTCTTCGGTGTTAGTTTTCTTTTCCATAAGGCTCTATCATGGATTCTATCTTCTCCATTTATCCAGAGCTCTATTTCTGATGCCCAGATTCGGATACCGCCCCAGTTAGGGGGTCGAGGTACTGAAGGTGAAGTTTTTAGGGCGCCATCAATAGCTCCGTTTTTGATATCAATACCATATTTATGGGCTTTTTTTTGCATTTGTTCAATCAATGCTTCTCTTGAAGAGATAGGTTGACTTTGATTGCTTCCCCAAGCGCTCAATTGGCTTCCTATGTTTCTGGAAGCAAAATACGCATCACTTTCATCTGCTAAAGATAGGACTGATTTTCCTCTGATACGAATTTGATGTCCTGTGTGATCCCAGTGAAAAACAATTGATGAATTTGCGTTATTCTCAATTTCTTGTCCTTTGTCGGACTCGTAATTAGTAAAGAAGAGTATATAGCCAGGGTCAGGCACAAAGGATTTGCACAATACTATTCTTGCTGAAGGCGAATTACTTTTATTAATTGTGGCGAGGGTCATGGCATTGGGATTAGGTTGCAATCTGTTTTCACATGCTTCATCAAACCAAGTTTTGGCTATATGCATAGGGTTATTTGGAAGAACTCTTGGTAAGACTTTTTTATTCAGGGCTTTATTCATGGTTGTGGCTTCCTCAGGAAAGCATTAAAAATGAATAACTGATCGGATGCTCTTGCCTTCATGCATCAAATCAAATGCATGATTTATTTCTTCAAGTGGCATTGTATGAGTTATGAATTCATCTACTTTGATGTCTCCGTTCATATATTGGTCGACCATACCAGGGAGTTGAGTTTTTCCTTTGCAGCCACCAAATGCGGTACCGCGCCATACTCGACCCGTAACAAGCTGAAATGGACGAGTTGCAATTTCTTGTCCAGCGCCAGCGACACCAACAATTGTAGATTCACCCCATCCTTTATGGCAGCACTCTAGTGCAGCTCTCATTAGATTTGTATTTCCAACACATTCAAATGAGTAATCTACACCTCCGTTGGTCATCTCAACAATTACTTCTTGGATGGGGGTACTGCAATCTTTTGGGTTGACGACGTCTGTTGCACCCATATTTTTTGCTAATTCAAATTTATCTGGGTTGATGTCAATAGCAAGTATTCGACTTGCTTTTGCCATGGTCGCGCCTTGGATAACACTCAGCCCAACCCCACCTAAGCCAAATACAGCAACCGTTGATCCTGCTTCGACTTTTGCGGTATTTATGACTGCACCAATTCCGGTTGTGATTCCACACCCGAGCAAACAAACTTTTTCAAGGGGTGCGTTCTTACTTATTTTTGCAAGTGAAATTTCTGGGAGGACACTGTATTCACTGAATGTTGAAGTTCCCATGTAATGGTAGATTGTGGATCCATTTTTAGAAAATCTTGATGTTCCGTCCGGCATAATTCCTTGCCCTTGAGTAACTCTTATAGCTTGACAGAGGTTGGTTTTGTTTGACTCACAAAAATTACATTTACCACACTCAGGAGTGTAAAGAGGAATAACATGATCTCCGACTTCTACACTGGTGACACCTTCACCTATCTCCATAACAATAGCTCCACCTTCATGACCTAGTATTGCAGGAAAGATACCTTCAGGATCTTCTCCTGATAAAGTGAATGCATCCGTATGACAGACACCAGTGGCAATATTTTTTATAAGAACTTCACCTTTCTTAGGTCCCGCAAGTTCAATTTCTTCAATTTCTAGTGGTTTCCCAGCTTCCCAAGCAACAGCGGCGCGTGTTTTCATCTTTTATTTTCCTTCAAATATTCGATAGTATCTTTTTATATTCTCATAAATCATGAGAGAAATGCGTATTATATTTTATAAAAAATTCCTTTATTATTCCAAGCAAGATAATAAAGGTTGATCGAAAGCTATACAGGATAGGTAATATAAAAATGGATCTTAATAAATTAAGAAAACAATTAAACTCATTAGATAAAAGATTAATTGAGATTATTGGTGAGCGTCAACGCATTGTTCAAGAAATTGGAAAATACAAGCAACAGGCAGGACGTGCAACACGCGACTATGAAAGGGAAAGTGCTGTCCTAACCATGGCAAAGGAGCATGCTCATGAAGTTGGCATTGAACCAAGTCTTGCCGAAGAAATCTTAAGCGCCTTGATACGTTCATCACTTACCAATCAGGAGAGAGATCGAGTTGTTGCTGAAGGCAAAGGTAATGGCAGAAAAGTACTTGTCATAGGTGGCGCAGGAAGGATGGGTCGATGGTTTGTAGATTTTTTTAATTCTCAAGGGTTCATTACATATATTGCGGATAATAGCGTTGAAGAAAGTGAATTGCGCTTTTCAGATTGGCGGATTGCTGGTACGGATTTCGATGTTATTATTATTGCAACACCAATAGAAGTATCAGCCAATATTCTTCTTGATCTAGCAAAAAAGAAACCACAGGGTTTAATTTTTGATATTGGCTCACTGAAAACACCCCTTAGAAATGGCCTGCAGGCTCTGACTAATGCAGGGTGTATGGTTACTTCATTGCATCCTATGTTCGGTCCTGAGACAGAACTTCTTTCTGGGCGACATTTGATTTTTGTGGATGTCGGCAATCAAGAGGCAACTAATAAGGCAAAAGAGTTATTTGATTCTACTATGGTTAAATCATTAGACATGAATATAGACAATCATGATCGTTTAATAGCATATGTTCTTGGGTTATCCCACGCTTTAAATATTGTTTTTTTTACGGCGCTTTCTGACAGCGGTGAAGCAGCACCAGAATTGGCTAAACTCTCATCCACAACTTTTGATGCGCAATTGCTTGTTTCGGAAGCTGTCGCTTCAGATAGCCCTGAACTTTATTTTGAGATTCAGAGATTAAATGAGTACGGCATAGAACCGTTGGATGCATTATGTGCTTCTGCTTCCCTGATAAGGGAGATTGTAATGAATAATGACCAGCAAGGATTTATAGATTTGATGGAGAAAGGTAAGGAATATTTTGATAGTCGCTCATGACTGGGATAGTACTATCTCTTATTTAAACTTCTTCTCATTAAAAATATAAAAAGAGGTACGCCAATAATCGCAGTTAGAGCACCTACTGGCAATTGACGTGGCGCCAGAATTGTTCTTGCTAATGTATCGGATAAAACTAGTAATGATCCACCAGCAAGTGCTGATGCCGGTATAACAATCTTATGCTTACTTCCTGTAAATAACCTAACTGTATGCGGTACCACAAGTCCGACGAAACCAATGACACCAACAGCCGTTACTGATAGCGCTGTCGCCATTGCAGTTAGAGTGAATATCGTCAATCTAAACAAATGGACTCTTACTCCAAGTATTGATGCCTGTATTTCTCCTCTAGAGAGGATATCCAGATATCTGGAAAGGGTGCTTGAAATTAACGTGATGCCAAATAACAGCCAAAGTAAGTGAGCTGGGGAATAGGCAAAACTTAAATCACCCATCATCCAGAATAACATTCCTCGAACAGTTTGTTCAGAGCTTAATGCCAATATTAATGTCGTGATTGCGCTAAATCCTGAAGCCAAAACCACACCAGTTAATAATAATCTGCTAGGTCCCCAGTTACCGCTACTGGTTGCTATTCCAAATACTAGAAAGGTGGCAAATAATGCTCCAGTAAAGGCTGCCGCATCTATCCACAAAGAACCTAGACCATAACTCATTCCTAATAATGCAGCTACTGCTGCACCACCTGAACTACCTAGGATATATGGTTCTGCGAGTGGATTTCTAAGGAGCACTTGCATCAAAACACCTGATACAGCAAGTAAGCCACCTACCGCAAAAGCAGTGAATACTCTAGGCAATCTTAATTCAAATATTACTGTGTCAAATTTGGTTGGGTTTTCTGATGTTATGGATAACCATAATTCTGATATTTGAATATTAGCGCTTCCAGATGAAATACCAATTAATATAACTGTTGACGAGAGCAAGATTAGCCCAATAAGAATTATTTGATTACGGTTCATAAGTTTTAGGTTACAAGGAATATTCACATAGGATAAGGTTTGTTGCGTAATAGTAAAAGGCAATCTGTATAAAATGTTGAAATTATTTTTGTTATATTTAACTCATGAGCAAAGATGATATTGATTCAGATGGTTTTAGAAGCAATGTTGGGATAATAGTTTGTAATCCCGATCGCTTTTTATTGCTAGCGAGTAGAAGACGAAATAGGGGCTGGCAGTTTCCTCAAGGAGGAGTACATTACAATGAAACTCCACAAGAAGCGATGTATAGGGAATTAAACGAAGAGATAGGATTAGAAGCAAATAATGTGAAGATTCTTGCCGAAACTTCTGATTGGTTAAAATACCGTTTACCAGAACAGTACATTAGAAAAGATTCGAAACGATATTGCATAGGACAGAAACAAAAATGGTATTTGCTTGATTTAATCTCTGATGAATCGGAAATCTCATTGGAGCAAGCCAATGATCCTGAGTTTGATCATTGGAAGTGGGTTTCATACTGGTATCCTGTTAGTAAGGTGATCTTTTTTAAAAGGCAGGTATACAATTCAGTGCTTCTTGAATTTCGTTCAGTATTATTTGAGAAGGAAGTACCCAGCAGACCCAAATGGTGGCCAAAACATTGGCAAGAAGATTGCGAGAGAATAAAAGAAACTTAAATCGGCTTAAGGATTACAAGTAAAACAATAATTACTAGGAAAAATACTGGGATTTCATTAAATATTCTTAAAAATTTTGTTTCTTTGCTCTGGTAACCGTTCTTGAGGTTTTCTATCCATTTCCAGCATTTTAGATGAAAAAAGATCAGGCCACCGATTAGTAAAAGCTTTAATTGAAACCACATTTGATGCTCTAGGCCACGATTTATGAATATTAAGGCTATTCCAAATACAAAAGTGAGAGCTGCTCCAATCGTCATGATTGCAAACAGTCTTTTTTCCATTAAATGGAATCGATCACGACTTAATTTGTCTTCTGCTTCGGTGTGGTAGATGAATAAACGCGGTAAATAAAATAATCCTGCAAACCATGTCACCATGAAAATTATATGCAGCGCTTTAGACCAGAGATAGAGTGATACCAATTGCATAGTTTAATTATTTTGATTTGATTTATCTTAATAAAGCCTTTTGTACTGTAAAACATTACTTATAATACAATCTTTGTGTAAGATGGTAGATATAATGAATCAATCAGATATTACAACAATTGGCAATGAACGGATACCGCCGTCGCTCGTGTTTACAGACTCAGCGGCAAATAAGGTTTCTGAGCTCATAAAAGAAGAAAATAATAATGCGTTGAAGTTGCGAGTATTTATTTCAGGCGGAGGCTGTTCTGGCTTTCAATATGGTTTTACCTTTGATGAAAATATCGAGGAAGGTGATAGCCAAATTCAAAATCTTGGGGTGACACTTCTGGTTGATCCAATGAGTATCCAGTATTTAATGGGCGCAGAAATTGATTACAAGGAAGATTTGCAGGGCGCTCAGTTTGTTATACGGAATCCAAATGCTACAACGACTTGTGGCTGTGGATCCTCTTTTACGGCATAAATGGATAATTAGACCAAATAGATTCCACCAAGAATGACTTGGTTTTTTGAGCCAGTTACTGATTTAACGTTACCGGCTTTCTTTGAGATTGTCAGTTTTGCAAGGTAAGCAAAAGCAGAAGCCTCGATATAATCTGAATCAATTCCATAATCGTCTGCTGTGCTAATTTTTATCTTTGGTAATCTATTGGTGATTTCTTTGTACAGGCTAATATTCTTTGCCCCGCCTCCACATAAGATTATTTCATCAGTATCAGGATTGAATCTTTCAATAGCTTGAGCTATTGATTCGGAGGTAAAGACAGTCAGTGTTTTTTGAATATCAACTTCTATTATGTTTTTTGGTTGTATAAAGCGATTGAGCCAGTTTAAATTAAAATACTCAATGCCTGTGCTTTTTGGGGGTTTGAGATTAAAGTATGGATCGGACATCATTGAATTAAGGAGTGCTTTATTTATGCTTCCTTGCTTGGCCCATTGACCATTCTTGTCGAAAGGTTTATTAAGTTTCTTTCTAATCCATGCATCGAGCAAAGTATTGCCTGGACCAGTATCGAAGCCAATGATTTCCTCAGAATTTTTATTCAAGATTGTTATATTAGAAATACCGCCAATATTTAAGACAACACGATTTACTTTATTACTTTGAAATATCGCTTTATGGTAAATTGGGGTGAGCGGTGCACCTTCTCCTCCAGCAGCTAAATCTTTTCTCCTGAAATCTGAAACCGTTGTTATTTTGGTTCCATAGGCAATAATATTAGGGTCGCCAATTTGCATTGAATAAGGATTTTCAATTTTTGGTTGATGTCTGATTGTTTGGCCGTGACTGCCAATTGCGGCAATCTGATTTGCCTTTATATTGAATTTCTTTATTATTTCAAGGGCAGTATCTCTAAATATTTCTCCAGTCCATTGATCAAGCCGACCCAGTTGATCAATGTTTGTTTTTTCCCAATTTTTGCTAGCAGATATTAGCTGCGAGCGAAGTTCCTTCGGGTAATTTTTTTTTAATGTCCCAACAGTCAAAAATTTATTCTCTTGAAAGCTCATTAAAGCCGCATCAATACCATCCATGCTAGTACCAGACATGAGCCCTATATAGAGTGCATTTCTTTCTAATCTTTTTTTCAATTGTTTGATGAGACTGTTAAGAGTCTTGATTCCTTATAGTGTATTAATTGATTAATTATTGACTTTGATTGCACTAGGAAATCTTCTTTGTATTCATCTTGAATAGGTTTTGCTTGAGGTAATTCAACTGTTCTTGGGTTTTTGTGGGTGTCATCTATTCTATATTCGTAATGTAAATGAGGTGCCGTTGCTAATCCCGAGCTTCCAACATAACCAATCACCTGATTTTGTTTAACTCTTTGACCTGCCTTTAAAGCTGAGTTAAAACTCGACATATGAGCATAAAGAGTTGTGATGTTATCACCGTGTTGCAATATGATGACGTTTCCATAACCACTTTTGACTCCTCTAAAAGTTATCTTTCCATTTCCTGAAGCCCTAATTTTAGTGCCTTTAGGTGCGGCATAATCAACACCTCGATGCGCTCTTATTGTATTGAGTATCGGATGTTTCCTGTTTGGACTGAAGTTGGAGCTTACACGCGTGAAGTCAAGTGGAGCTCTTAGAAAAGCTTTGCTCATGTTATCCCCTCCAGGGGTAAAGTAATTTGATAAACCATTTTTATCAATATAGCGAATAGCTTGAAATGTTCTTCTGTTGTTATTGAATTCAAGTGCAATGATTTCTCCATCAGTTATATATTTATTATCTTGCCAAATCTCTTCAAATAAAACATAAAAATCATCATCCACTCTTATGTCGTAGACAAAATCAATATCCCAAGCAAGGATATCGGCCAACTTCATTATTAATTTTTCAGTGAGGCCGCTTTCAATTGCACTGTCGAATAAAGATGTTTTGATTTTTCCGTAACCAAAACGTTTTCTTATTTTAGTGTTTCTGTCTATTAGTGATGATTTGAATTGGTTGTTTTCTTTTTCGATAAGTAACGCTTTTTGCAAGCTAAGATTTCGGGTCAAGCTTGTTACTTGATTGTTATCGTGTGTTACCGTAAGTGTGTCGCCTGGGCGCAGGTATTTTAAATCTTGTGTCAATGTGTCAATGTTCGTAATTTTGATTAAATCACCAAGACTTAAATCATTTTGCTTGAAAAGCTCTTCAAGTGTATCGCCCTGTTGTATAGTGATTTCAATTTTTTGAAGTTCTCTGACTGGGAAAACAGTGAAATCTTTTTCCAAGATGGTCTCTTCTTCTGCTTTGTTTGTTTTGTTAATAGGTGTAGGTATTTTTTCATTTTTGGTTTCGTTGGATTGAATATTATGTTTAGTATCTTCAATTTCTTCTAATTGCCATAACCTCGGGAAAGATATTATTATTAATAATAGGCAAACAATCACAGCACCTAAGAACTTAACTTTTCTATTTTGCTTGCTCTTTTTGATTATTAGTTTGTAATCATGAGGCAGTGAATTTGCTTTTCTTGTCAAAGTTTATCTTCCATTAACTTAAAACAGCGACTCTACATCTCTGATTTAGAACAGTCAAAGATACAAAATATAATCTGAAGTATTATTTCTATAATCTTATATCAGAATACAATCAAATAGGCGTTAATTAATCACTCCATAAACGATTACAACAATGCTAAAATATAAATAATTTAATTACCTTTTATCTATTTGCCAATGACTGATATCAAAGAACAACTTGCAGAACTTTCTCGAGGGGCAGAGGAAATTCTTCCTGAAGGAGGTCTAGAGGAAAAACTAAAATTAGGTCGACCTCTAAATGTTTATGTTGGCTTTGATCCAACGGCTCCAGATCTTCATCTAGGTCATACAGTAGTTATCAACAAAATGCGTCAATTTCAACAATTTGACCATAATGTTATATTTCTAATTGGTGATTTTACTGCGTTGATTGGAGATCCAAGTGGAAGAAATATTACTCGACCGCCTCTAACTCGTGATGAAATCGAATTAAATGCAAATACATATAAGGAGCAAGTATTCAAAATACTTGACCCTGAGAAAACAATAATTGATTACAATTCTCGATGGTCCATGGAATTAGGCTCTCCTGGTTTAATTAGGTTGGCCGCTAAATATACAGTGGCTCGAATGCTTGAAAGGGATGATTTTGCTAAACGTTTAGCTGCAGGTCATTCAATCTCAATCCATGAGTTACTTTATCCTCTCGCGCAAGCATATGATGCAGTCAATTTAAAAGCTGATGTTCAAATGGGCGGAACTGATCAGAAATTTAATCTTCTGGTGGGTCGGCACATCCAGCAAAGTTATGACCAAGAACCACAGATTGCTTTTACAATGCCTCTTTTGGAGGGATTGGATGGTACGCAAAAGATGTCCAAATCTTATGATAACTATATAGGAATCACCGAAGCTCCAAAAGAAATGTTTGGCAAATTAATGTCCATATCAGATGAACTGATGTGGAGATATTTTGACTTGCTCAGTTTTCGTACAATAAAAGAGATCCAAGAATTTAAAATCTCAGTCGATGAAGGTAAAAACCCGAGAGATATCAAATTTGAATTAGCTATTGAGATTGTTTCTAGATTTCATACAAAGAAATTAGCTGACTTAGCCAAAGAAGAATTTATTGCCCGATTTCAAAAAGGTTCCATGCCAGAAGATATTCCAGAACATGAATTAAAAAGTCAAGATGGGGTAATGGGTATCGCTCACTTACTAAAGAATTGCGGTCTCGTGGATAGTACTTCAGAAGCATATAGGATGATTAAACAAGGTGCCGTAAAGATTGATGGTGAAAAAATTGAAGATAGGGACAAGCAAATTAAATCTGGGACAGCGCATGTATATCAAATTGGTAAGCGCCGATTTGCTAAGGTTAGTCTTTCCTAAAAAATACAATGTATTATATTGTGTTGCGCATTCTCGACAGATAGTCAAAAAGTTTAAATTATATTTTAGCGAAATTAGCCTATTTTTTATGCCAGCATAATCCCTTGGAATCGATAATAAGCTTATTTTTGGGGCTGAAATAAGCTTATTCATGAAAAGTTTTGATTTGTTTGTATCGTATTGGGAAAATACACAAAATATTAGTTGACCGGCGATTATTCATCGTTATAATCGCAATCCGCTGTGGAAACGGTGTTTCATAGCAACAACCCGAAATTAAAGTTAGCTTAAAGTGCTAGCTAAATAGTGCTTCACGAAGTATTATGGCGGGTTCTGCTTGAACAAAACCTTAAAAGGCGAAGGTTACTTTGCTTTTTTGTTGTGTCCTGGCGTGTTCTTTAACAATTTAATCAGATAATTTGTGTGGGTACTTGCGTTTGCATTTTATGGAAGACAATAATCAAACGTAAGAACCACGTTCAATTTAGTAACATGGGGATTATGTTCTGAAGTTAAAAAGCTCAAAAGCTTTAAACTGAAGAGTTTGATCCTGGCTCAGATTGAACGCTGGCGGCATGCCTAATACATGCAAGTCGAACGGAAACGATGGAAGCTTGCTTCCAGGCGTCGAGTGGCGGACGGGTGAGTAATACTTAGGAATCTGCCTATTAGTGGGGGACAACTCGGGGAAACTCGAGCTAATACCGCATACGCCCTAAGGGGGAAAGCGGGGGATCTTCGGACCTCGCGCTAATAGATGAGCCTAAGCCGGATTAGCTTGTTGGTAGGGTAATGGCCTACCAAGGCTACGATCCGTAGCTGGTCTGAGAGGACGATCAGCCACACTGGGACTGAGACACGGCCCAGACTCCTACGGGAGGCAGCAGTAGGGAATATTGCACAATGGGCGAAAGCCTGATGCAGCAATGCCGCGTGTGTGAAGAAGGCCTGAGGGTTGTAAAGCACTTTCAATAGTGAAGAAAAGCATAAGGTTAATAACCTTATGTGTTGACGTTAACTATACAAGAAGCACCGGCTAACTCCGTGCCAGCAGCCGCGGTAATACGGAGGGTGCAAGCGTTAATCGGAATTACTGGGCGTAAAGCGCGCGTAGGCGGTTTAGTAAGTCGAATGTGAAAGCCCAGGGCTTAACCTTGGAATTGCATTCGATACTGCTTGACTAGAGTATGGTAGAGGGAAGTGGAATTTCAAGTGTAGCGGTGAAATGCGTAGATATTTGAAGGAACACCAGTGGCGAAGGCGACTTCCTGGGCCAATACTGACGCTGAGGTGCGAAAGCGTGGGGAGCGAACAGGATTAGATACCCTGGTAGTCCACGCCGTAAACGATGAGAACTAGATGTTGGGGGGGTTACCCTTCAGTGTCGCAGCTAACGCGTTAAGTTCTCCGCCTGGGGAGTACGTCGGCAACGATAAAACTCAAAGGAATTGACGGGGACCCGCACAAGCGGTGGAGCATGTGGTTTAATTCGATGCAACGCGAAGAACCTTACCTGCCCTTGACATACTCGGAACTTGTCAGAGATGACTTGGTGCCTTCGGGAACCGAGATACAGGTGCTGCATGGCTGTCGTCAGCTCGTGTCGTGAGATGTTGGGTTAAGTCCCGCAACGAGCGCAACCCTTGTCCCTAGTTACCAGCACTTCGGGTGGGAACTCTAGGGAGACCGCCGGTGATAAACCGGAGGAAGGTGGGGACGACGTCAAGTCATCATGGCCCTTATGGGCAGGGCTACACACGTGCTACAATGGCGAATACAGAGGGCCGCAAACCTGCAAAGGCCAGCTAATCCCTTAAAGCTCGTCGTAGTCCGGATCGGAGTCTGCAACTCGACTCCGTGAAGTCGGAATCGCTAGTAATCGCGAATCAGAATGTCGCGGTGAATACGTTCCCGGGTCTTGTACACACCGCCCGTCACACCATGGAAGTTGGTTGCACCAGAAGTAGGTAGCTTAACCCTCGGGAGGGCGCTTACCACGGTGTGGTCAATGACTGGGGTGAAGTCGTAACAAGGTAGCCGTACGGGAACGTGCGGCTGGATCACCTCCTTTAAAGAGCAAAAAAAATGTCAAAGTAAAATAAGGATGCGAGTACCCTCACAAGTTATCTGATATTAGCAACAGCCCTGGATTATGACCGAGCTTTGCTCGAAGAGCTACCAGGCATCAAGAAATGTCTTTGGGTCTGTAGCTCAGTTGGTTAGAGCGCACCCCTGATAAGGGTGAGGTCGGAAGTTCAAATCTTCCCAGACCCACCAAATATATTTTGAGGTGAAAAATAGTGAGCCATGGGGCCATAGCTCAGCTGGGAGAGCGCCTGCCTTGCACGCAGGAGGTCGGCGGTTCGATCCCGCCTGGCTCCACCATTATTATGATTGCTGTTGTATTGAATTTTTTAAAACCAAAAGATTGCCTAATATAGTTGATCATTGGTTTGTAAATTTTGTTCTTTAACAATTTGGAAATTTCTGACGTCTTGAGTGGGTCAACAAATATGTTGATTCAATCAAGTGTCGCATTTGCACATGTTGCATGACATATTTCAATTTGCACGATTGAATGGGACTTATATTTGCTTGATTGCACAAAAGGTAGTGATGTAAATATAAAGCCGCCCAAAAGTTTTTTGGGTTATATGGTCAAGTGACTAAGCGCATATGGTGGATGCCTAGGCAGTAAGAGGCGATGAAGGACGTAGTAGTTTGCGATAAGCCTCGGTGAGCTGACAAACAAGCTTTGACCCGAGGATTTCCGAATGGGGAAACCCACTCTGCTTGCAGAGTATCTTACACTGAATACATAGGTGTAAGAAGCGAACCCGGTGAACTGAAACATCTAAGTAACCGGAGGAAAAGAAATCAACCGAGATTCCCTTAGTAGCGGCGAGCGAAAGGGGAACAGCCCAGTTACCATCAATCTAATAATCCTAGTGGAACGATCTGGAAAGTTCGATCATAGAAGGTGATAGTCCTGTACACGAAAGGTGATTTAGAGGGGTAACAAAGAGTAGGACGGGGCACGTGAAACCTTGTCTGAACATGGGGGGACCATCCTCCAAGGCTAAATACTACTTACTGACCGATAGTGAACTAGTACCGTGAGGGAAAGGCGAAAAGAACCCCGGTTAGGGGAGTGAAATAGAACCTGAAACCGTATGCGTACAAGCAGTGGGAGCCCCTTTGGGGG
>Ga0163108_10000941_pt1 | contig 21425 bp, 18 predicted proteins | sample Fk1155metaG_FD_109644 | JGI IMG/M metagenome (GOLD analysis project Ga0163108, IMG submission 109644) | Marine microbial communities from the Central Pacific Ocean - Fk160115 155m metaG | ecosystem: Environmental > Aquatic > Marine > Oceanic > Photic zone | place: The Central Pacific Ocean...
CGGCATTCCCGGCATCGGCATTCCCGGCATCGGCATTCCCGGCATCGGCATTCCCGGCATCGGCATTCCCGGCATCGGCATTCCCGGCATCGGCATTCCCGGCATCGGCATTCCCGGCATCGGGGCTGGGGCGGCTGGCATCGAGGGAGTTGGTTGAGGAGTGGGTTGCGTGGTTGCCGGAGCGGGTGTTTCTGGTGCCACTGGCCCGCTGTCATTGACAGTGGCGCCGCGTTTCTGTGTCCGCCGGGCCTCCTGGGCTTCACGTTCGGCGGCCCATTGCTCGGCGAGTTCCGGATTGTCCTTCAATGACCGGGATCGCTTGGCATCGGCACGACTGTCGAGTGTCTTGACCAGGCTTTTGACATCTTCTTCCGGGTCTTCCTCGATTTCTGTTTCGGGGATTTCTTCAAGGAAGAACCGGGTGTTGCGGATGTCGGCGAGCAGGTCTTCCATGCTCTCGTGCCGATCGGCGGGTTTCTTGGCCAGCATCTTGGCCACGAGCCTGTCGAGTTCAGGCGCGACATTGCTGTTGAGTTCTGAAGGGGGGGCTGGTTTCGTGGCGATGTGCCGTTTGAGCAGTTCCGTGGGTGAGGTTCCTGTGAACGGCACCTGCCCGGTCAGGACCTCGTAAATCGTGATTCCCAGGCTGTAGATGTCCGTCTGCGGGACCGCCTTTTGTTTCTTGATCGTTTCGGGCGCGATATAGGTTCTGGTCCCCTGGATAATTTTGCTGCGTTTGTTGATCTTCATTGCCAGTGACAGGTCGATCACCCTGGCTTCAGCGGACTTGGTCATCAGCAGGTTGTCGGGCTTGATGTCGCGATGGACCCACCCTTTCGAGTGGATATAGCCGACAGCTTCGCAGATCTGTTCGAGCAATCTCTGGAGCTTCCGTTGCGCGTTGGAGAGATCGGCGGTCATGAAAGCCTTGAGGTTCTGCGATCGAAAGTAATCCATCGTGAAGTAGGCGATGGGGTCCTTGATCGGCAGCAGAACCTGGATTTTCATCTTGAAGTCATGGACGCTGACCAGGTTGGGGTGCTCGAGCATCTCCCCGAGTTTGAATTCCTGCTTGAACTGGGACAGGATGACCTTCGGTCCCTTCGAAGTGGGATCCGTGACGATTTCTTCACGGAGCAACTTCAACGCGAACCGGTTTCCGGTACCCTCTTCCATCACCTCGAAGACATCGCTGACCTGGCCGGTGGCGATATCACCGATGACGGTGTACTGGTCGATCTTGAATTCGCCGTCAGCCACTGCCCTGCCCTCGAGAGTTCGACACCCGGCGACCTAAGTCACTGTCGTTACAGTCTTTGGTCGGTGCGGTGTTCAGCTTAATCTGTGTCTTTGAAACGTGTCAACACGTGCCACCCGGCCCTTGTGGACCGTTGACCGGTAGGTGATGATGGTCGCTGGCAGATGCTCTGGACGCCGTAGAGTCGGCACCGTGAGATTTCCTAGTGAGGAACAGAACGTGACGTTTCGTTTGATGTGGATGGCAGGACTTGCCTGGTCGGTGGTCGTGGCAGGTGCCCGGGCCGAGGTGATGGAGTTGCGTTACACGGGCACACTTGGCCCGCGGCGTTCGACCTTGAAGGCTCCCGAGAAACAATTCACGCTTTACTGCCTGGTCAATCGTCAGAGCGCCGAGGTCGATTACGTCCTTGAAGAACAGGGACCGGGACGCTGGCCCTGGCCGGAACGTTTCGGTCGAGTGGGCCTGGTTGGTGCCGTCAAACCGGGAATTCGCGTGTTGTACGATCACCAGGGTTCGCTTCATCCGCAGGCCGTCCAACGACCGGTTTTCGAGTTTCTCGACAAGCTCAAGCCCGGAAGCAGTTGGACCGTCGAGCGACTGAAGTACAGCGTCGTCGCCAAGCAGACCAAGCGTGGCCGGAAGTGCTGGCGGGTCGAGATGTCGAATAGCTTTGGCCCACGTGGGAAAATCTGGGTCGAGCAGTCGACCGGGATCGTGGTTGCCGCCTCGCGCCGGATGGTGATGGGCCAGGGTGACGAGTTCGTACTGGCCATTGAACTTGCGTCACAGAACCCCGTTGATGCCAAGCGGCAGGCCGTACTGCAGAAGCCGATCGGCACGTTGCTGGCGATCCAGAAAGGTCTGAAGCGGAAACCCGGCCAGACGCGTCCCGAGCTCAGTTCCGGGCAGATTGCCGACGTCCGCAAGGTCCTTGGCCGGTTGCAGGCCGAGTCGCGATCGACGCCGCTGGCCTCGCTGGCGACATTCATCCAGAAGGACGTGACCGGCCAGTCGAAGCGGGTGGCCAGCATCGATGAACTGGCGGCTGCGATGGTCGGCAAGCCGGCTCCGGCTTTTCGCCTGAACACGATCGATCGCAAGACGATCGACTCGAAATCACTTGCCGGCAAGATCGTCGTGCTCCATTTCTGGAATTACAAGGGCGACAAGCTGGTCGAGCCCTATGGCCAGGTGGGATACCTTGACTTCCTGCACGGCAAACGCCGCCGGCTGGGTGTGCAGATCATCGGTGTCGCGGTCAACCCGGCTTTTGGACAACCCCGGACGGCCGGTGCCGTCCTGCGTTCGGTTCGCAAGCTTCGAGAATTCATGAACCTCGACTACCCGGTGGCCACCGATTCCGGCAAGGTGATCGAGGCGTTCGGGGATCCCAGACGACTTGATGCGAAGTTGCCCCTGTGGATCGTGATCGGAGCCGATGGCAAGGTGGCCGACTACAAGGTCGGTTTTTACCGGATCAAGGCTGACGAGGGGCTGCGGGAACTCGACCAGCAGTTGATTCGCCTGATTCGCGCCAGCCGCAAGAAGAAAGCTGCCAGGTAGACAACCGCGGATCGATCCGGGTGGGCTCTGAACGAACAGGATTGCTCAGGCCGATTCCGGTGGAAGAAACGCATCGATGTCGAACCCGTCGACATCGGCCAGGTAGGCCAGCAGGCGGTCCCGTTCATCGGTCAGGCGGCGAACTCGCAGCAGCGAACGCACGCGGGTCGTCAGTTCGAGTCGGTTGACCGGCTTGGTCAGGAAATCGTCGCAGCCGGCCTCGACCGCCCGCTCGATATCGCCCATCTCGTTCAGGGCGGTCACGATCAGGATCGGGATCCCACTGGTGGCCGGGGCGCTCTTGAGTTGCTGGCAGACCTCATAGCCGCTGAGCCGCGGCATCATGATGTCGAGCAGCACCAGGTCGGGACTGAACTCGGGGACCCGCTCGAGCGTTTCCTGACCATCGGTGGTCATGGCAATCTCGTAGCCCTCGTCGGCCAGGTACGCCTCGAGCAATTCGCGGTTTTGCTGGTTGTCGTCGGCGATCACCAGTCGGGCGGGGCGGTCGGGTGGTTCGATCGGTTCTGTCACCGGTTCGGCGTCGTCCGGGATAACTGTGAAGTCTGAAAGCCAACCGGCGAAAGTATAGTCAACCGTCGGTGGGGCGTGTATCCCAGTCTGGCGACAACTCGCGGAGACGATACCAGGTCGCCGGAGCGGACCGGCCCTCCCCTGCCCCGTCGTCGAGTTCACGATACAGCCGGACGAGGTCGTCGAGAGTGTCGATGTCGTACCAGGCCGGCAGCACCGCCGGACGCACCCCCGCCGCATCCAGCCGTTGAAGTGTCTGTTCGTAAACGAACGCTGTACTCCAGTCGATCTGTTCGAACAATCCCGGCACCATCCGCCGCAGGCCGATCAGGACATAACCCCCGTCGGTTGCCGGTCCCAGAACCACGTCCTGTTGATCGAGCGCGTCGAAGGCCGCGGCGAGGGTCTGGGTCGGCAACGTCGGGCTGTCGGAACCAATGACCACGACCCGGTCGTCGAGGCCGGGTCGGAGATGATCGCGAAAAACCGCCTGCAGGCGGTCGCCCAGCGAACCTTCCGGTTGTGGCCAGAGGTCGAATCGGCCGGCCGACCGTTGGCTGAAGAAGTCGTGTGACTCCCCGGTCTGTGGCCAGGTGGCCAGGATGCGACGGTCGCCGCAGTCGGCCAGTCGCCAGATCAGGTCCTCCAGGAATGCGGTGGCCAGCGCGGCTGCCGGTTGCTCCCCCAGCGAGGCGGCCAATCGTGTCTTGACCTGGCCGGCGACTGGGTGTTTGGCCATGACCACCAGCGTGTCCATCAGCGTCCCGTTCTCGAACGTCACTCGCCCGGGTCGAGCGACTGTACCAGCGGTGCCACTCGCGGCGATGTGGCCTCGATCAGTCGTCGCAGCAACAAGACGTTGACCTGGCCACGGAAACGCTCGCGGCCGTCGATCACCACGACCGGGATCAAGTCACCGTACTGTTGCACTAGTCCGGGATCGCTGTCGATATCGATCTCCTCGACTGGGGGAAGAAACTCGGCGTGTGTCAGCAGGACATCAAGGGCCTGGTGGCAGAGGTGACAGCCGGTCCGGGTGTAGAGTTCGATCGAGGTGAAGCGAACCCCGGGTCGCTGGGGTTGCCAGTCGGGATCGCGGCCCTCGTGGGGTTGCCTCAGCAGGTTCACGCCCAGGATCCCCAGCACCAGCGCAGCCAGGAATCCGTAGCCGCTGGGAACCGGCAAAGCGAAGGGAGCCGGTGGAGGGCCGGCTATCGTTGCGACGAAGTACATCCCGGTTCCCGTGGCCAACAGCAACGACCCCAGCAGGGGACGCCAGGGACCCTCGATCGACCCGGTTTCGTTTTCGATTTCGAACTGGATCTCGTTGTCACTTCGCTGATTCACGGCTCGATTCGCTCCACGTTCACGAGATTGTTGAACAACGTACCAAAGCTCCAGGGGTTATGTTAGATTCAGTCTGGAGAGCGGGGTAACGGGATGGCTGGATGGCACTGAAGTTCACTGTCGAGTCGTTTCTCAACCTGGTCCGCCAGAGCGGCTTGGTCGAAGCCGATCAGTTGAATGAACTCCTGGCCGGGTTCGAGGCCGATGGCGTCGATGTTCGCACTTCGCAGGCCGTCTGTGATGCCCTGGTCGATTGCGGCGCGCTGACGGATTGGCAGGCCGAGAAACTGCAGAAGGGGAAGCACAAGGGGTTTTTCCTCGGCAAGTATCGTCTGCAGTCGCTGCTGGGGAAGGGAGGCATGAGTTCGGTCTACCTGGCCGATCACGTGCTGATGCGGCGGCACTGTGCCATCAAGGTCCTGCCGCACAAGCGCGTCAACGACACGAGTTACCTCGAACGGTTCCATCGCGAAGCCCAGGCCGTGGCGTCGCTGGATCACCCGAACATTGTCCGCGCCTACGATGTCGACCGTGAAATCGACGGTTCGACCGAAATCCACTTCCTGGTGATGGAGTATGTCGACGGCAGCAGCCTGCAGGACCTGATCATCGACAGCGGGCCGAGAGAATACCGGGAGGCGGCTGAATACGTACGGCAAGCGGCGCTGGGACTTGGCCACGCCCATGACGCCGGCCTGGTTCACCGTGACATCAAGCCGGCCAACCTGCTGGTCGACGGTGACGGGGTGGTCAAGATCCTGGACCTCGGACTGGCCCGGTTCTTCGAGGAGACCGACGAGAACCCGATCACGCTCAGGCATGATGAGAAGGTCCTGGGGACCGCCGACTATCTCGCTCCCGAACAGGCCCTCGACAGCCACCAGGCCGACGCGCGGGCTGATATCTACAGCCTGGGCTGCACCTTCTACTTCCTCCTGACCGGCCATCCGCCGTTCAACGAGGGCACCCTGGCGCAGCGACTGATGTGGCACCAGACCAGGACACCACCACCGATCTCCGATGACCGTCCCGATGTTCCCGCCCGGCTCGCGGAAATTGTCGAGACGATGATGAACAAGGCCACCGACGACCGTTTCCAGACCGCCAACGAGGTCTTCGCGGAACTCAGTGAATGGCTCGGCGATGGACCGGCCATCCCGATCGCCAAACCGATCACTCCGGTGGCCCAACCGGTGGCCCCGCCGGTGGCTCCGCCGGTTGCTCCCGTGGCACCGGAGGCCGCAGCGGTGGACAAACCGTCTGTCCAGGTCAACGACGGCTCCAAAGCAGAGCCCCCAGCTACCGACGACGGACTAGCGAATTTCTTGTCCGGTCTTGGCGACGACACCCCGGCGCCTCCGGCTCCTCCCCCTGCCCCGCCTGTTCCCGCTGTCCCCGTTGTTCCGCCTGCCTCCGCTGCTCCGCCCGAAACAGCCCTTCCGCCGTTCGATCCCAATGCCGTGGCGACGGTACTCGACGAGTCTTCGACGGTGGCCCCGGTAGAGTTTTCCCCGACAGTGTCGGAGGCTGCTGCAGCGACGGTCGGACCCGGCGCGTCGCAGGATACATCTTTTCCGGTGATCGATACGTCGGCCAGCACCACCGGCGGCGGGCGCCGCTCGACACGCTCGTCCTCCTCACGCTCACGGAAGAAACGTAAGACCACGTCCTCGGCCGGTTCGGGTCGCGCGATTCGCATTGCTGTTGTCGCAGTGGTGCTGATTGCCGCCATCGGAGGTGCCTTTTCCCTGGTGGCGAGGTTCAGCTCAAAGAGTTCCGGTGTCCTCTATGACGACAAGGGGAATGTCATCGGCACGGTGACACCCACCAACCCGGAGCCGGGCAAGACGAAGGGCAAGACGAAGGGCAAGACGAAGGGCAAGACGAAGGGCAAGACGAAGGGCAAGGGAGGGGCTTCGGTCGTCAAGGCGCGGAAGACGCTGGAGGTGGGGCCGGACGCTGAGTTCAAGACGATCGGCGCCGCGTTGACGTTTGTCCAGAAAAACCGGGAAGGATACACCAGGCGGAAGTCGCGACGGGTCAAGGTGGAGATCAATGTCCAGGGAGGCCACACCTATGCCGAGTCGATCGTGATCGATGGGAAAAAGCAGACGTGGCCGCCGGGGATCGCCATTCTCAGCAAGGGGGTCAGTCCTGCGAAGCTGGCGCCGAGCGGGGCCGGGCCGGTCGTGCGACTGAACCAGGTGGAATTCGTCACGATCGAGGGATTCCAGATCGAGGCCAAGGGCAAGCAGACGGCGATCGTGCTCAGGGGGGCGCAGGATCGTGTTGCACTGAGCAACCTGGTCGTCGAGGGATTCAGCAAGACGGGCATTCACGCTGAAGGCGTGGCAGGTGATCCGGGACAGGACCACCTGCAGTTGAACGATATTCGCATGGTCTCGGGCGCCCCCGCAGCGGTGGGATTGCTGATGTCCGACGGTGAATATGACATGACGGCCAATGTCGATGTCCGGCGGTGTCGCCTGGTTGGCCCCATGGCTACCGGCCTCTCGTTTGCCGCCGATGCCAGCCAGGTGACGGTGCAGGAAACCATCGTGCAGGCAGCAAAAACCGGCGTGCTCTTTGCCGGCAAGAACCGGACCTGGCGGAACCTGGCATTGCGGAACAACACTTTTTACCAGGTCGAGCGGGGGCTGGTGTTCGAGGAGATGCCCGCTGAGAGTTCCGACGGTGTGTCGTTTCGGATGAACCTCTTTGTTGAGCAACAGGGACCGGAATGCATCGTCGAAAAGGGATACGCCGAGTTGAAGTTCAGCCAGATGGTCAATGCGGCCGGAGCGATCCGCGACAACTGGTCAACCCGTAGCAAGGCGGCCACTCCGAAAAGCGGGGAACGCGAGTTGATGCTGCCGGGCTTGGAGAGTCAGCGGGGCGTGAAGGTCGAGTTCTCCTCGACCGATCCGGCCGCCCCGGATTTCATGGAACCGTCGGGTGGCGGTTTGCCGCCTCGCGGCGGAGGCAACCGGGACGATCCACGGTTCGTGGGGGCGCGGGCCTTTCGTCGGTAGCCTCGTGGGGCGTCGCGACTAGTTGCTGTCCAGGCCACGCTCGTCGCGGATCCGCCGCACCTCGGACATGATCTCCTCGATCAGCCGCGCGTGGCGATCCAGGGCATCGTATTCCATGAGGTAGATCCAGCCGTTGGTCAGCAGTGCGGTGGTGGCGGCCAGCAGGTGGAGCGTTGGCGGCGAGAGTCCGAGCACGCCCGAGAAACCGACCGGCGAGGCCGGGTCGGCGGCTGCACCAAGTGAACCGGCCACGACCAGCAGCACGAACCCGCCGAGGATCGTCGCCATGATCCGGCGTTTCGAACCCCGGCTGGCCGTGTAGAGTTCGATGTCCAGCCCGTAGACCCGGACGGTCTCTTCGGCCCACCGCCCGGTGCCGACGAAATACGTCAGCACCAGCCCATGGACCAGCGTGACGAACAACAACCCGGTCAGGGCCGTCCACATGTGGTAATCGACCTGGTGACTCAGCGACCGTTGTGCCGCGTCCTCGATCATCAATCCCAGCAGGAACGCCCCGGCCAGTAGCAGGAGACTGATCAAGGCCAGCGGCAGGAAGATACGTTTCACGATTCGGCCCGGTGGTTGTCGTCGTCGCCGGTTCAGTGGACGGAAATGACGGGCTCGCTATGCTGTCTGGACTCGAGGCGCCGATGATAGGCAATCCTGCACGGACGAGGAAGTCGATGAAGATCACCCGGATCACGACCCACCAGGTGGAAATCCCGCTGAAACCGGCCCGGAGGATGATCTCGGCGCTCGGTCAGCACACCGTCTCGCGGTACGTGCTGGTCCGTGTCGAGACCGACGCGGGGATTGACGGGGCCGGCGAGGCGACGGTGATGCCTCGCTGGAGCGGTGAAACCGCGTGGGGTGCCCAGGCGATCATCGACCAGGTCTTTGCGCCCCTGCTGGTCGGTTGCGATCCGGCCGACGTCGGACACATCGACCACCTGATGGATCGGGCCGCGGCCAACAACTGGTTCGCCAAGAGTGCGATCGAGATGGCTTGCTGGGATATCCAGGGCAAGGACGCGGGCAAACCGTTGTTCGAATTACTCGGAGGTGCCGTTCGGCCGCTGCCGATTCGCTGCCGGTTCTCGATGGGGGCTTATCCCTTGGATCGTGCCCGCCAGAGAGCCGCCGAGTTGATCGAGGAGGGATTCACGACGATCAAGGTCAAGGTGGGAACCGACGTCGAGGAGGATGTGGCCAGGGTCGAAGCGGTTCGTGAAACGATCGGCCCCGGGCACGACCTGGTGATCGACGCCAACGCGGGCTGGGATGCCCCGACGGCCATCGCGGCAATGGCGAGGATGGAGTCCCAGGATGTCGGGTTGTTCGAACAGCCGACGACAAAAGGGGATTTTCACGCCCTGGCCGAGGTGCGTCGAGCGATCGGGTGTCCGGTGATGGCCGACGACATCGTTTTTGATCTTGCCGATGCCCGCGAGTGCCTTCGCTACGAAGCCTGCGACGTGATCAGCCTGTACCCGGGCAAGAACGGCAGCATTGGCAAGTCGCTGGAGATCGCGGCCCTGGCGGCCGAACACGATGTCGCCTGCAGCATCGGTTCGAATCTCGAGCTCGATGTCGCCGCGGCGGCCATGTGTCATCTGGTGGTGGCGTGCGAGAACATGCAGGTGGAGACCTACCCGGGCGACATCCTCGGCCCGGACTACCACCAACAGCGGGTGGCCAAGAACCCGATCGTCATCAACGGGCCGGTGATCGAGACGCCGACCGGTCCGGGGCTGGGGGTCGAAGTCGATTGGGAGCAGGTCAGTCGTCTTGCTCCGCCAGCCTGATTTCCACGCTGGCTGCGTGGCCTGTCAGACCCTCGATGTCGGCCATCCGACAGACATCGGCCGCGTCGGCCGCCAACGCCGCTCGGTCGTAACGGATCACGCTGGAACGTTTCAGGAAATCGTTGGCCGAGAGTCCGTTGGCGAAACGGGCGGTGCCACCCGTGGGCAGCACGTGTGATGGGCCGGCGACGTAGTCGCCCAGGGCCACCGGCGTGTGATGGCCCAGAAAAATCGCTCCGGCGTTGCGGACACGATCGAGTAGGGACTGTGGATCGGCAGTCGAAATGTGCAGGTGCTCGGGTGCCATCCGTTCGGCAAGAGCGGTGGCCTCGTCGACGTCCCGGACCAGGACCAGGGCGCCGAACTGGTCCAGGCTCTCGCGGGCAAGATCACCCCGGGGCAATCTCGCGAGTTGTTCGGCCAGCGCAGTTGTTACCGCCGCGATCAACGGTTCGTGCCAGGTCAGCAGGACAGCGGCGCCGGGACTGTGCTCGGCCTGGGAGATCAGGTCCGCGGCCAGGAAACCCGCATCGGCGGTTTCGTCGGCCAGGACCACCACTTCGCTGGGACCGGCGATCGAGTCGATGTCGACTTCGCCGAAGACCCGCCGCTTGGCCAGGGCGACGAACAGATTTCCCGGCCCGACGATCTTGTCGACGGCTTCGATACCGTCCACGCCGTAGGCCAGTGCGGCCACCGCCTGCGCCCCGCCGACGCGATACACCTCGTCGATCTCCAGTTCGTGGCACGCAGCCAGCAGGTCGTTGTTGTAGCCACCAAAATCGCTTGGCGGGACGACGACGGCGATCTGGTCGACGCCGGCGGTTCGGGCCGGCACGGCGGTCATCAGTAACGTCGAGGGATACGCCGCCGCGCCGCCGGGGACGCAGACGCCCACCCGTCGGAGCGGGCAAAAACGTTGCTGCAGCTCCACGGTGCCCGAAGCCCCCCCCTGCCCTGCCCCGCGGGAACGCGTCAACGTGACATTCTCGTGCAGGATCATCGACTGGAACTCGACGATGTTGTCGCGGATCCGTCGGATCGTTGCCAGATATTCCGGGTCGGCCGCCGCGTGGGCTGCCTGGAACTCCGCCGGCGAGACCCGCAGGGTTTCGGGGGTGAGATCGGTGCCGTCGAGGCGACTGGTATAATCGAGCAGGGCCGGCAACCCGTCACGTGCAACGTCGTCGCAGATTCGGGCGACGACCTGTTGAGGCGAGAGAGGTTCGCCGAAGAGAGCAATCGTTCGTTGGCGACCGGACTCCGAGACAATATCGCCGCCGGGACTGAGTGTCTCGCGCAGCCGATCGATCAACGCCCCGGCGTCCTCCTGGCGGCTGTCGATCGTGGTGATGTCGAATGACATTGTGCCGAACCTGGGATCGAGGAAGACGCGTCAGCAGTCATCGTAGTTGTTCACCCGGGGGCTGGCCACAGGAGCGGGACGCGAGAGGCACCTTTCGAGAAGCGTTGATGACCGCTTGCGACCGGACTACAGTAAGTGCTTTGTTGCCTTGCGTTGCCGGCAACCGATCGAGAATTTCGCAGCGGCGTTGATGAGGACCGACGATGACTGATCCGTTTGTCAACATGTACAGCGATACCGTGACCCGGCCCAGCGCCGGGATGCGGCAGGCGATCGCCGAGGCGGAGTGCGGCGATGACATGTCCGGCTCCGATCCGACCGTCAATCGGCTGGAAGCGATGGTCGCCGAGTTGCTCGACAAAGAGGCGGCCGTGTTCGCCTGCTCGGGAACCCAGTCGAACCAGATGGGTGTCCGTGCCCATTGTCGGTCGGGCGACGAGTTGCTGATCGCCGATACTGGCCACATCGCCAATTTCGAAGCCGGTGGTCCGGCGATACTCTCCGGTGTGACCTGCCGGTTGCTGCCCAGCCACAACGGCATGCTTGATGTGGATGATCTCGAGGGCAAGCTGAGAGCGGAAAATCAGCACCTGTGCCAGTCGCGGTTACTTTGCGTCGAAAACACGACCAATGCTGGAGGGGGACGTCCCTGGCCGCTGGAGCAACTTGACCGCGTCGGCCAGTGGGCTCATGCCAACGGACTGAAAACACACATGGACGGGGCGCGGTTGTTCAACGCCTGTGTGGCCGGTGGTTATTCGGCGGCCGAGGCGACCCGGCATTGTGACACGGTGTCGATCTGCTTCTCCAAGGGCCTGGGATGTCCGATGGGGTCGATCCTGGTGGGTTCCGAGGAGGACATCTACTGGGGACGACGTGCCCGGAAGCTCTTTGGTGGCGCCTTGAGACAGTCGGGGATTGTGGCTGCCGCGGCCGTGTATGCCCTGGAGAACAACATCGAGCGGATGGCCGACGATCACGCCAATGCCCGTGCGTTTGCCGAGGGACTGGTCGGGGTCGACGGGATCCTGGTCAATCCAGAGGATGTCGAATCCAATCTCGTCTTTTTCGAGATCGACCCGGAACTCGGTGACGCGACACAACTGGCCGAACGGGCCATGGAGAATGGCTTGAAAATCGGTGCCAGCGGTTCTCACCGGCTCAGGGCCTGTACCCACCTGGACGTGTCCCGCGAGCAGGTACTCGAGGCCGTCGAGATCATTGGTCGCAGTGTTGCCGAGGGGGTCGGCCACCTGTCGGGTTCGGCCACCGGGCCCTATGCCCGCGGTTGAGCGAGCTGCGGCGAACCGATCGTGGCCGTGAGTCCAGACATGGTATTGATGAGCCGATTCCGGATGCGGTATCATCTCGGCGTCGACCGTTGGTGGTCCGGCAACCTGGTTGCCGCGATCGCGAGGTCGAGGTTGGTTTAAACGAGTTGCCAGGAACCGTCGAGATGGAAGTCAGCGGCCCCGCACCGATCGGTGGCAGTCAGCCACTGGAGCCGATTCGTCCGCCCGAGACCGTGGTCCCGGCCAGTGAGGTACCCCCGGCTGGCGAGATGGCCGCGGCCGGAGGCGTTGATCGTGTTGAATTTTCGCCCGAGGCACAGGCCCAGGTCGAAGCCCAGGCTCCCGTAGCGGGCGCCGAAGCGGTCCAGGATGTCCAGGCGGTTTCGACCGGAGAAGCCACGCTGCCGGCACTGACGGTGGACCCGGCCCATGCCGATTGGTTGGCCGCTCGTGCTCCCACCGAAGCCACCGCGATCCTGGAAGGTCAACACCGATTCCTGGTCTCGCAGGGATACGACGAGGGAGCGGTGACCTCGCAGATCGAGGCCTACCAGTCGGCGTTGGAAGAGTTGCGAGCGGGCGGTTGATCGCAGCGACTGACCGACGTTCGGGGGGACACGCGTGAGCGATCTGGAGTCGATCTCTGTTGCGGTTTCGCCGCGGGAGAAGTTCCGCGAGTACCTCTCGACCCAGAACAAGCGGTTGACCCGGGAACGGGATATCGTGGTCGAGGAGGTCTTTGCGACCCACGAGCATTTCGACCCCGAACAACTGGTGGCCGTCATGACCGCCCGGACGGATGGTCGCCGCGTCAGTCGATCGACGGTGTATCGTACTCTCAAGGAACTGGAACGCGCCGGCCTGCTTCGCAAGGTGGCTCGTGCCAACGACCGCGATGTGTTCGAGCACGATTACGGGTACCCGCAACACGACCACCTGATCTGCAGCGAGTGTGGGTCGTTGACCGAGTTTCCCGCCGATGATGTCTCGAAGGTCGTCACCCGGGTGGCCGAGGCAAACGGTTTTCGTCACACCGGACACCGTCTCGAGGTCCACGGCGTCTGCAACCAGTGTTGCCGGTCACCACGTCGTCGGCATCCGAAACTCGACATGATCTAGGCCAGGCGGCTCGCCTGCCGAGGGGACCGGTTCTTGCCGGGATCCGCGCAGAGCGATCTTGACTTTGGTGGTGCGACGGTTCGAGGATGTCGCGCAAGCAAGCGGGCCCTGCCAGGCGGTGCCACGATCACTCGGAGTCGAATTGCCGCAACCGCAGTCGCCATTTCATGCTTCCGAGTCGAGGGATGCCTCATGGGCTCGTTTGCTCCCCTTACCACGCCGGTTGATTCTCGTTGGCCGTCGGGCTGGCAGATGGCCGTCGATCCGGCCACGCGTGCCTTTCTGAATGTGCTCAGGCGATTCAATCCGCGGGCCTACCGGGCCGCAAGATCCGAGGCCGAGGCACACGTCGATGAACTCGTCGACGGCGCGGTGCCCGAGAGCAGTGACCTGTCGACCGACTACAAGCAACTCGCCGATCGACTGGGCCTGGAGCCGTGTCGGGATCCGGAACCTGACCCCGATCCACCGGGGCCGGTTGGTTCGTCCGACTAGGCCTGGTTGTCCTCGACGTGCTCCACGCGGTCACGATCGCCCGGGGGATCTGCCGATTCGGTTCGGACCCCAACGGGAATGGCTCCGTAGAGTCTGACCAGCAGCAACAGCAGACAGAATCCTCCGAGTGCAGCCCCACCGAGAATGGCCAGGCTGATCGCGTCCCCGAAGAGATTGCGGACGGCAAAGCGACCCGGTCGGCCCGTGTCGGGAAACAACCAGATCCAGCGCCAGGCAAACAGCACCACCATCGCGGCAGCGGCCAGGAAGGGACCGTAGGGAACAAAGGGCCGATTCGTCAGCGCCCGGGCGAGCAGGCCAAACAGCAACCCGCAAAACGGTGCCAGCATGAAGATGAACAGCACGGGTTGCCATCCGACAAAGGCTCCGATCATCGCCATCAGCGTGACGTCGCCCATGCCCAGCGACTCCCGGCCGAGCAGCGCCCCCGAGACCACTCGGACCAGCCAGGTCAGGCCGCCCCCGCAGGCCAGTCCGGCGGTGCTCCAGGCCAGGCCATGCCAGTGATGGTGCTCACGGATCCACTCGGGAATCACCACGTTACCGCCGTGGAGATGTTCGGCGACGGGATTCCAGTCCATCCAGAGATGGATCATCTGCAGGTCGCCCGAGAGGGTTGCCAGGCCCACCCCGGCGATCATCCCCAGAACGGTGATCTCGTCGGGAATCTCGGTATGGCGAAGATCCGTCCAGGTGGCCGCGACCAGCAGGCACAGCAACAGGCCGTGAAAAACGATCCGGCCATAGCGCCAGGGAAGATCGGGCTGGACAAAGGGGATCCGCTGGCATTCAACCCCGATCATCGCCAGCGTGAAACCGGCCAGCAGCAAGGCGGTGATCGACTCGAGTGCCCACGCGGGAGGACGATCCGATTCCAGGCGACTCATCCAGCGAGCAACAACATGGCCGGCAAACAATCCGACAAGGCCACCGATCCCGGCAAGCAACATCATCTCCAGATGGCCCAGGCCGTTGAACTGCATTGCGATTTCATTCCGAATCGGTTGGCACGCCGGGCATTCTCCTGCCGATCGTCAATGGCTCCGACGACCAACCACACCAGTGCCGTCGTCGATGATCGACCCGGTTTCGTGCGACCGCTGGCATGAGAGTTGCACTATTGTTCCGGATCCTAGCCAACCCGCTTTGACGGTTCCAGAGGGATCGGGATGCTGGCTCGGCGAGCGGCATGTTTGTCCGGGACGTTGTTGAGCGAGACGGGAGAACAATGTTGAACATCCGACGAGTGGTCTGTGTACTGGTCATGCTGGGAGGTTTTGCCGTCGAACCGTTGTCGGTTCTTGCTGCAGACGGTGATCCGGTGGCCGCAACACCCGTGATATCCTCGGGGATTGTCAAAGCCGACACGGCCTGGGTGCTTGTTTGCTCGGCACTGGTGCTGATGATGACGGCACCGGGCCTGGCCCTGTTTTACGGGGGGCTGGTGCGAAAAAAGAACATTCTCAGTGTGCTGATGCAGTGTGCCTTCCTGGTCGGGTTGATGTCGGTCGTCTGGGTCCTGTGGGGGTACAGCCTGGCATTTGGGGAGGGTGTTCTGGGGGGCCTGGTCGGTGGGACCGATCACCTGTTTCTGCAGGGTGTCTTGCCGGTTTGGGAGGATGGCAAGATCGTGGTCCCAACAACGGGAACCTTGCCCACCTCGGTTCACATGGTCTTTCAGATGATGTTCTTCATCATCACGCCGGCACTGATCTGCGGGGCGTTTGCCGAGCGGATGAAGTTTTCTTCGATGTGTGTCTTCTCGGTCCTGTGGGGAACCCTGGTCTACTGCCCGCTGGCTCACTGGATCTGGGCCGACGATGGTTGGATGTTTGTTGGCAATGCGGAGGCCGTGTTTCCACTGGTGGACTTTGCCGGTGGTGCGGTCGTCCATCTCAGTTCGGGAGTCTCGGCCCTGGTCTGTTGCGTGTTGATGGGGCCGCGGCTCGGGTTCGGCAAGGAGGCGATGCCGCCGCACAACCTGACCTACACGGCGATCGGGGCGGCATTGTTGTGGGTGGGCTGGTTCGGGTTCAACGCCGGCAGCGCGTTGGCCATTGATGCCACCGCCGCCAACGCCTTCGTGACAACTCACCTGGCCGGCGCCACGGGGCTGTTGGGATGGGTGATCATCGAGTGGATCACCGGCGGTCGCCCGTCGGTGCTGGGAGCCTGCACCGGGGCAGTGGCCGGGCTGGCCTGTATCACGCCCGCCTGCGGGTCGGTGACCCCGCTCTCGGGCTTGCTGATCGGAGCCGTTGCCGGCGTGGTCTGTTTCTACATGTGCACCAGTGTGAAGAACCGTTTCGGGTTCGACGACTCGCTCGACGTGTTCGGGGTTCACGGTACCAGCGGTGTGCTGGGCCTGTTGGCCGTCGGTGTCCTGGCGTCCCCGGCGGTGACCGGAGACACATCACTCAACGGGATCCTGCACGGTGGCTTCCAGCAACTGGTCAACCAGTTGATCGGGATGCTGGTAACGGCCGCCCTCTCGGTTGTCGGCACTCTGGTGATTCTCCGCGTGGTCGAGGCGTGGATCGGATTGCGGATCGACGCGGATGGCGAGCGGGAAGGGCTGGATCTTCACGAGCATGGCGAAGAGGGATACATCTTTCTCTAGTCGCTGAAATCGGTTTGTTGAATAATAGTCGCAGTGCTGTGACCGGCTTGATGGCAAGCCGGCTGCAACCCCGCGAACCATGTCGAAGGACAGGTGATGAAAAAGATTGAAGCGGTGATCCGGCATTTCAAGCTGGAAGAAGTCAAGGATGCACTGACCGAGATCGGTGTCCAGGGCATGACCGTCTCGGAGGTTCGCGGGTTCGGACGACAGAAGGGGCACAAGGAGCAGTATCGAGGGACCGAGTACACCGTCGATTTTCTGCCCAAGGTGAAGATGGAAGTCGTCGTCGGCGACGAGGATGTCGAGCGGGTCATCGATGCCATCCAGCAGACGGCACGAACGGGCCAGATCGGTGACGGCAAGATCTTCGTGATGTCCCTGGAGGATATGATTCGCATCCGCACCGGAGAATCCGGTGAGAGCGCGCTCTGAGTCGAGACTGGTGCGCCACCGGGAACGCGTGGGCCTGCTGAGGCAGTCGACGCGGGAGCGGTTCGACCGGGGAATTGACGCTGTCGAGCTGGCGCGGGCGCTGGCCCTGCAGACCGACGGCTTCCTGGTCGAACTCTTCGACGAAGCAGCCGACGAGCTGGCCACATCGACCAGGTTGGCTCGCGAGGGCGTGATCCTGGCCGTCGGTGGCTCGGGCCGTGGCGAGATGTCGCCGTACTCGGATGTCGATCTCCTGTTCCTGGAGAGCGGTGAGGGTGGCCTGTTTGCCGAGTTTGCCTCGCAGGTCGTTCGCGACTGCTGGGACGTCGGCCTGCAACTGGGACACGGACTTCACAACCAACGCGGTGCGATCTCGTTGGCACTGGCCGAGGCGGAATTTGCGACGTCGCTGATCGAGGCACGCTGCCTGTGGGGGGACCGTGGGCTGGCCGAACAGTTCCAGGCGTCATTTCAACGCCGGGTGATCACCCGGCGTGCCGACCGCTTCTTTCGCGACTGCGTGGCGGCGCGGGAAGTCGAATGGGATCGGCACGATCGCTCGGCCAGTGAACTGGTTCCCGACGTCAAGCGGTCTCCCGGGGGACTCCGCGACATTCACCTCATCCGCTGGCTGGGTTCGTGTTGCAACGGTGCCACCAACCTCGACCGCCTCGCCGACGACGGAATCCTGTTGCCGGGGGAACGCGATACGCTGGTCAGCGGTCACGCCTTTCTGACCGGGGTCCGCATTGACCTGCACCTGCAGGCTTCCAGGCCCCAGGATATCCTGATCCGTGACGAGCAGCTGCGGTTGGCCGAGAAACGTGGTGTGGTCGGCGGTGACGGATTGCGACCCGTCGAGCGGTTCATGCAGCAGTACTTTCAGCATACGACGGCCGTCTCTCGGGTGGTCGAACGCTTTATCGACCGGCATCGTCCACGGTCGCTACCGGAAAAGCTCTACGGTTGGTTCCCCCTGCCCCGCCGCGTTGGCAGATATCGCATCCACCGCGGAACCCTCGACGCGTCCGATTCCGATTGCCACCAGGTCGTTGGCTCATTCGAGTCGATGCTCGAACTCTTCGAGATCGCCGCGACCCATCGCGTCGAGCCGGCCGCGCCGCTGCTTGACATGGTCACGGCCGCCGCGGCCGGTTGGGACGGGGAGATCTCGGCCGAGGCCTCGCGGAGTTTCATGGCGATTCTCTCGCGGACCGGCCACGTCGGGACGACGCTCCGGCACATGTTCCAGGCCGGAGTGCTGGATCACCTCGTGCCGGCAATGACGCACACTCGCTGCCTGATGCAGTTCAACCAGTACCACAGTTTTACCGTCGACGAACATTCGCTTCGTGCCGTCGAAGCCGCCGAGGGACTCAACGTCGACCCGGGCCCGGTCGGGGCGGCCTATCGCGCGATCCAACGCAAGGACTTGTTGCACCTGGCCTTGCTGCTGCACGACCTGGGGAAGGGATTCGAGGAAGATCACAGTGAGGTCGGGCGGAAGATCGCCCAGCAGACCGCCGAACGTCTTGGCCTGGATCCCCGCGAGACGAATCGCCTGGTCTTCCTCGTGCACCAGCACCTGGTGATGGAACAACTGGCCACGCGACGAGATCTTTCGGATTCCGGCCTCGTGGCCGAGTTCAGCCACGCGGTGGGAAGTCCGGAAACGCTGCGGATGCTCTATGCGCTGACGGCCGCCGACATCATTGCCGTGGGACCGGGCAAGTGGACCGACTGGAAGGCCGACCTGCTGACGGTGCTGTTTGATCGTTCGCTGCTGATGCTCGGTGGCGAGCCGCCTCGATTTGAACTGGAACAAAGAATCGAGTCGGTCAGGGAAAAGGTGGGCGAGAGTTTTTCCGAGTCCGGGACGGCCTCGCAAGAAGATCGGCAGTGGCTGGATTATCAGCTCGACGTGTTGACACCCCATTATCTCAGCGCCACTCCGCCGGCGACGATCACCGCCGACCTGAGGGCACTGCGTGACCTGGCCGATGACGACGTGCAGGTCGATGGCAAGTATCTGCCCGAGACCGGGACGGTAGAACTTCGAATCCTGGTCGGCAGCACGCACGCCGGGGGCTGTTTTCATCGTATCGCCGGGTCGCTGACCGCGTTGCGGTTGGAAGTTCTCGGGGCCGACATCAGCACCAGCGGCGACAACGTGGTGATCGACCGGTTCTGGGTCGTCGACCACGACATCGCGGGAACGGTGACCGATTCTCGGATCGCAGAAATCGGCAAGGTGATTCGCGAGGCGGTGCTGCGCGAGATCACCGTTCGGCAACTCTTTGGCAGGCACCGCCGGTTCGGTCATGCCGAGTCAGGGCCACCGGTTTCGGATTTTCCGACGCGGGTGGTCATCGACGTGAATTCTTCTCCGCGATGCTCCATCGTCGATGTCTTTGCCCACGATCGCCCTGGCCTGCTCTACCTGATCGCCCGGAACCTGTTCCAGATGGGGCTCTCGGTCGAACTGGCCCGGATTGCCACCCACGTCGACCAGATCGTCGATGTCTTTTACGTCGTCGATGGTGATGGGCGGAAAATCGAGGATCCGGTGGCGCGGGACGCGATTGTCGAGCGACTGGAGGAGGCGATCGCGAGATTGGGGCGGGAGGGGTTCCTGGAATCGGCCACAGCGGTTGATTCGTGAAGAGGGTCGCTTACGGCAGGTGCGAGTCCAGCAACGTCACGTCGGGATCACCGGCGACCGTGGCCTGGTGGATGGAAGCCGGCAGCAACACGGTTTTTCCGGTGTCCAGGGGCAGTTGTGTGCCGTCGACTTCGAGTGTGCCCCGGCCATCGATGACGGTCAGGATGCGAAATCGGTTGTCGTTGTCCAGTACGGTGTCGCTGGAGACGCGATGGCGGACGATGACAAACTCGTCGCGATCGACGAGAGATTCGATGCGATGACCATCGCGGGGATGCTGGGTCGTGACAACGGTCGGCCGGACCGCTCCGCAGGAAAAGTCGATCGCGGCAAGGCCCTCGGAACGCTGGAGCGGGCGAGGCTGGCCGTCGTGGTCGAACCGGCCCCAGTCGTGCAGGCGGAATGTCAGGTCACTGGTCTGTTGAATCTCGGCCAGGACGATCCCCTCGCCGATCGCATGAACCGTTCCGGCCGGAACCAGCACACACTGGCCTGTTTCGGCGGCAAAACTGGGAATGCACGAGTCGATGTCGTCGTTGTCGAGTGCTGCGGCGAGTGTTTCAGGCGAGGTGCCCGGGACAAGTCCGGCCCAGAAACGGCTTTCCGGTTCGGCGGCCAGCACGATCCATGCCTCGGTTTTGCCACGCAGGTGTGGTGCGATGCGTCGGGCCGTGGTGTCATCGGGATGAACCTGCAGCGAGAGGCGATCGGTCGCGTCCAGGAACTTGACCAGCAGGGGAAACCGGTCACGGGGTGCGTGGCGTCCGAGAAGTTCGCCGCCGTGCTCGCGGGTCAAACGCTGCAGTGTCCAGCCCTGCCACGGCCCGTTGCTGACGACGCTCTGGTCGTCAGCGTGATCGGCGACCTCCCAGCTCTCGCTGCAGTCGGCGCTGGCGTGGTCGGGTTTACCGAGCAAACTGGCCAGCCGGGTTCCTCCCCAACGGGCCCGCTTCAGCAGCGGTGCGAATGTCAGCGGGCCAAGCGATGACTCGGGCACGAGACGAGCTTCATCCGTCGATGAGTTTCTGGATGGCTTCGTCACGCGTCGGGCAGATGGACCAGAGACCGTCAAGATGCGTGATCTGGAGAACTTCGAAGCAGTAGTCCGAGAGTCCGCACAGGGCGAACCGGCTGTCGGGCCGGGCGTTGAGTCGATGCCAGACGCGGAAGATGGTTTCGATGAACGTTGAGCCGAACAGGCTGACGTTGCTCAGATCGAGCAGGACCCAGGGCGGTGTTGCGTCGTCGGCGGTTGCAAGTAACTGGGCCTGGTGTTCCATGACCGCGTGGTCGTCAAGGTGTTTCAGCTCGGGGCCGAATGTCACGACGGTGACGCCGCCGTCGCTGTCGATCTGAATTGCGGATTCGGTTGTCATCAATCTGGTCGGAAACCGTCGAACTTGTCTGATACTCCCTCCCATCCTATCCAGAGTCGGTGGTCTGTCAATCGGTGGTTTTGGCGCGAGCGGGGCTCTCTTGACGCTGCCGAAAACCGCTCGTAGGATCAACGGCGGAGGCGAAACCGACTCGAAACGGCTGGTTTTTCCGCCGATCGGCGCCGTAGCCAAGTGGACTAAGGCAGCGGATTGCAAATCCGCCATCCCGGGTTCGAATCCCGGCGGCGCCTCTCCTGTTCAAGTGCCGTTTTTGACGGCAAAAGAGCGTCTAACGCGAGTGATTCCTTCGACTTGGAGTCATTCGCGTTTTTTGTTGCGCACTGGGATTGTTCGCAGCCTGTCGCACCCGATTGCACTGTTTCGCATGCTGTGTGCTGCCAAATATACATACCGTTTTTCGGGAGGGTGCCCAGTCGCAGTCCATCGAGTGCCTCGACCTTTTCCTGTGTGCCGATATGCGAATATCGATCGAC
>Ga0163108_10000942_pt1 | contig 21424 bp, 17 predicted proteins | sample Fk1155metaG_FD_109644 | JGI IMG/M metagenome (GOLD analysis project Ga0163108, IMG submission 109644) | Marine microbial communities from the Central Pacific Ocean - Fk160115 155m metaG | ecosystem: Environmental > Aquatic > Marine > Oceanic > Photic zone | place: The Central Pacific Ocean...
AGATTTGATAAAGATTCTTCAAATATCATGAAGGAAATTAATTCTTCAATTGATTTTGATAAAAGGTTAGCTATGCACGATCTAATGCTTAGTAGAGCACATGCAAATATGTTAGCAAAAAATAAGATAATATTAAAAGCAGAAAATAGAGCTATTCAAAAAGGTTTAAATATAATTGAAAAAGAAATTTTTACAAAAAAGTTTAAATTTACCTCTAAATTAGAAGATATTCATATGCATATAGAATCTCGTTTAACAGCATTAGTTGGAATTGCTGGTAAAAAATTACATACGGCTAGATCTAGAAATGATCAAGTTGCGACATCTTTTAAAATGTGGATTAGAGATGAATTAAATTTTATTTGTGATGATTTGAAAAAATTACAGGAGACTTTTATTCAACATGCTGAAATACATATAAAAACAATATTACCTGGGTTTACTCACTTGCAACCAGCACAGCCTGTTAGTTTAGCCCATCATCTTTTGTCCTATGTGGAAATGTTAGGAAGAGATAGGGAAAGAATTTTTGATTCTAAAAAAAGATTATTACAGTGTCCTTTAGGTTCAGTAGCTTTGGCAGGAACTTCGTTTCCTATTGATAGGTTTCAAACTAGTAGTGATTTAGGTTTTATTGCTCCTATGGTAAACTCTATAGATGCTGTTAGTGATAGAGATTTTGTATTAGAAAGTTTGTCTAATATTAGTATAGTGATGGTGCATCTCTCTAGAATTTCTGAAGAAATAATTATTTGGTCATCTCCTGGATTTAATTTTATAGATTTGCCAGATTCATATTCAACTGGTTCTTCAATTATGCCTCAAAAAAAGAATCCTGATTCAGCAGAATTAATTAGAGGAAAAACAGGGAGAGTAGCGGGGCAATTTTTAAATATTTTAACTATGTTGAAAGGATTACCTCTTTCTTATTCCAAGGATATGCAAGAAGATAAAGAGGCAGTATTTGATGCTTTTGATAATTTAAAGATTTGCTTAAAGGTTGCTATAGGTTTGATTAGTGAATTAAAATTTAGACCTGAATATATGTATAATATGGCTAAAATTGGATATTTAACGGCAACTGATTTAGCAGATTGGTTAGTACAAGAGTGTAATGTGCCTTTTAGAGAAGCATATTTTATTACTGGAAAGGTAGTTAAGTTAGCAGAATCTAAAAAAATAGGATTAGATGAACTAAATATAACTGAGCTTAAAAAAATAGATAAAAGAATTTCTGGTGACGCTTTAAAGGTATTATCTATAGAAAATTCTTTAGAGAGCAAGGATAGTTTTGGAGGAACTTCGCCTAAAATGGTAAAAAAAGCTATTAAAAAGGCTAGGTTAGTTTGGTTAAAAAATGATGTATAAATTTTTAAAAATTTTAATTATTAAATTATTATTAATTTCGTTTATTATTGTTTCAGGATGTGGAAAAAGAGCTGATTTAGAGAGACCTGCTAAAATAGATGGTTTAGAGCCTGCTAATATAGAATAAATTTAATAGTATTAATTTGGGTTTTTATAAATGAATTTTTTAAATTATAAAAATGAAGTTTTGCATATAGAAGATGTTTCCTTAGAAACAATTGCAGTAGATGTGGGCACGCCTGCTTATTTATATTCTGAGGCTAAATTAATAGAAAATTTTAATTTATTTAATTTTGCTTTAGAAGATAAGTTAGGGAAAAGTTTTAAAAAATTAATAGCATATTCTGTAAAGTCTAATTCTAATATAGCCGTGATTAACACTTTACAGAAACTAGGTTCTGGTGCTGATGTTGTTTCTGCAGGAGAATTAAAAAGAGCATTAAAAGCAGGAATAAAGGGAGAAAATATTGTTTTTTCTGGAGTAGGAAAAACTATAGAAGAAATAGAATTTGCTATTGGTAAAAATATTAATCAATTTAATGTTGAGTCAATTGAAGAGTTAAAATTGTTGTCCGAAATTGCAAGTTCTAAAAATTATAAAGCACCTGTAGCTTTAAGAATTAATCCTGATATTAATGCCGGAGGCCATGAAAAGATTTCTACTGGTGGCAGTGATACTAAGTTTGGAATTCCCTATCAAGAATCTATTGAAGTATATGAATTGGCAAAGAGTTTAACAGGTATTGATGTAATTGGTCTTGATATACATATTGGATCTCAAATATCTAGTTTAAAACCTTTTCAAGTAGCATTTGAAAAAATACTAGAGCTTTATAAAAATTTAACTAATTTGGGATATAATATAAAGAACATAGATTTAGGTGGAGGTATTGGTATTGCATATGGAAATGAAAAAACATTATTTTCATTAGATGATTATGCTAATTTAGTTAAGAATACTTTTAAAGGGGTAGATAGCAAATTTATATTTGAACCAGGAAGATGTATTTCTGCCTCAGCTGGTATTTTATTATCTAAAATTATAAGACTTAAAAGTAGCTATAATAATAATTTTGTAATAATTGACGCAGCAATGAATGATTTTATTAGACCAACTTTATATGATGCTTTTCATAGTATCGAAACTTTAAAGAACTATGAAAATTATAATAAAAAAATTAATTATAAAATTGTTGGTCCTATTTGTGAAACAGGAGATGTTTTAGGAAACTTATTTTCTTCAAATACGTTAAGTTCTGGCGATTTTATTATAATAAAAGATGTGGGTGCGTATGGTGCTGCTATGTCATCAAATTATAATAGTAGGCCGTTGATTCCTGAAGTGATGGTTAGTCGTGATGCTTATAATATAGTTAGAAAAAAAATTACTGTAGAAGATTTTATATCTTTTGAAAATATTCCTAATTAAAATATTAGAGGCTAAAAAAAGACATGAATAATAATTATAATAAAGATCTGCCAATTAATTTAAAATTAAATATATTTATAACGCGATTTATATTGTTGTGGGAGAGTTTGGCAAAGACAGTGATATATATATCTTTAATTTCGATGTTTTTTATATTTTTAAGCATTTTTAATTTTTTTTCTATTCTTTCTTATTGGCCACATATAATATTTTTAAGTTTTTTTTTAGTCGGATATTTAATAATTATAATTAATTTAATAAGAAATTTTAATTGGCCATCAAAAATATCCTGTATAAGAAGAATAGAAATAGATAATAATACAGAAAATAGGCCGCTTAGTACTCTTTTTGATAAGCCTGGAATAAATGTCGATAATGTATTATGGAAAAAACACTATAATAATATGCTAGAAGTTTGTAATACTTTAGGAGTGGTTAAATTAAAGTCAATTTATTCTAATTTAGATCCTTTATTTTTCAGGTTTCCTATTTTATTTTTATTTTTTATAATGGTTTATTCATTTAATAATTTAGTTATAGATAGAGTTGAAGCGGCTATTTTTCCGCAAGAAAATATTGCTAGGATGGTTAAAAATGGTGTTTTTAATGGTTGGGTTACACCACCAGAATACACTAAAAAGCAGCCTGTTTTGTTAGTAGAAAGTGATGAATTTCTGAGTGTTCCTTTTGGAAGTGTTTTTTCAGGAAGAGTATTTGGAGGATCAGGAAAATCTAAATTAATTTTTGATGATGGAGAAGAAGATTTTATTATAATTGATGATGAAAATTCTTCTATAGAAAGTATTATTGAAAATAATGTAGAAGTTAAAATACAACAAAATAACAGTATTTTATTTCAAAAAACGATACTATCAATTCCGGACGAAATGCCAAAAGTAGATTTTTTAGAGAAGCCTCACTCTACTATAAAAGGTATTTTAGATATAGATTTTGTTTTATCAGATGATTATGAAGTAACCAAGCTTTATGCTAAGGTTAATTTAAAAAACCCTATAGACACATCTAATATAGGAGAAATTAATTTTAATATTCCATTTAATGTAAGTGATTCTTTACAAACTTTTGGACAATATTATCATGACCTTACTGAACATCCATGGGCAGGATTGCCAGTTAAAATATTTTTAATTGCTGAAGATTATATAGAACAAAAAGGTACTTCAGAAATTTTAGAAATTATTCTTCCGAAAAAAGAATTTAAAAACTTAATAGCTTTGTCTGTTGTAAATCAGAGAAAAAAATTGGCTTTAGGTAAAGAAAAACCTTTTATTGTTGGAGAAGTAGTTAAAGAAATATTATTAGATAGTTCTTTTCAAAAAGAATTAGTTTTAGCTAGAGATTGGTTACAAGAATCATTAGTTATTTTAATGAAAGATAAAGAGCAACAATTTTTAGAAATAAATGAACACAAGTTTATAATTGATTTATTATGGAAAACAGCTTTATTTATTGAATCTGGACAATTAGCAATTGCTGAGAATGAGCTAAGAAGAGCTCAACAAGATTTACAGGATGCTCTTTCTCAAGGGAATGAAGGAAATGAGATACAAGAGATGATTTCTAATTTAGATGAAGCTTTAAAAAAGTATTTAGATGAACTAGAAAACCCTATGGATATTGATGCTCCACAAGTTTCAGAGTCAGATAACCCGGGTGATAGAGGAGGAGAAAATGGAGCGCAATCAAATGAGGAAAGAGAAGACTTAGAAGAAAAGCTTGAAGAAATAGCAGATTTGGCTGTTTCCGGATCATTAGATGAGGCACAAGAACAATTAGACCAAATGCAAGATATGACGGAAGCGATAGATAGAGAGGCTCTAGGGGAAGCTTTGGGTGAAGAGGAAGGAAATGCACAACCACAGGCAATGCAACAGATTTCAGAAATGATGCAAGAGCAAGAAGCTCTTATGGAAGATTCTTTTGAACAATCTCTTAATGCAGCTCAGGCTGATCAAAAAACTCCTGGATCTGGGCCGGTAAATGCAGGGAAAAAACAAGAAATTTTGAGAAAACAATTAGAAGAAGTTATGCATGAGATAGGTGAATCAGATAATCCAATACCTGAAGAGTTAGGTAGAGCAGAAAGAGCAATGAGACATGCTGAAAGAGAATTACAAAGAGGAAGACCTGATAGGGCTCAAAATGCTCAAGGAAGGGCTATAGAAGAATTAAAAAAAGCTGCAGAAAAAATGGATAAAATTCATTCAGGAGATGGACCTAGTCAGATGGCTGGCAATAGCAGTAATAATAATAGTCAGGATGAAAGAGATCCATTAGGTAGAGTTCCTCCGGGTCAGGGTAATTCTCCTGGAGGAGATATTGGATTGCCTAAAAAGCAATCTACTACTAGGTCTAAAGAAATTGTTAGAGAACTATATAAAAAAGCTGAAAAATCAATTGAAGGGTCAATAGAACGCAAGTATGTAGATAGTTTATTAGATTGGTATTAATTACTATCTAGTAAAAGATCTTCCAAATAAATTTCCTTCATTAATTGGAACTCCTAATTCTTCTAAAAATAATATTAATTGGTTTGGAATTGGAATTTTATTTCCGAATAAAATGATTAATCCTATATAAACGAGTATGAAGGTCATTGTTAGGGATATTAGCCAAAATAACCACATATTGTTTTCAGATATCAGTTCAGGTTTTTTTTCTTGCTTCCATATTTTTTTGCATTTAGAACATTTGACTTTTTTACCATTAGCAGGAATTAAGTCGTTATTAACTATAAATTTAGTTTTACAGTTTGGGCATTTTACTATCAAGTTTTATATCCTATAATGTATATATTAATTTTATTCTATTAGAATATAATCTTATTTAAAAGATTAATATATAGAATTATAGTTATATACTATCTATTTATTAGGAACTTAATTTGTTAAAATTAAAATTTATTACGGTTATATTAATATTTTTATTATTGTATATATTATCTTTTGTAGGATTTGTATCAGGTATAAATTTTAAATCTAAATTGCCTAAAGATATAGAAGCAATAGTTATTTTAACGGGTTCAAAAGAAAGATTAGATAAAGGTTTTAAGTTATTAGAGGAAAACTCTAATATATTAATGTTAATTACTGGCGTTGGTGATGGTGTGAAGTATTCCGATTTGGTGCAAAGTAATGAATTAAATTTCGAAAATATTTCTTTAGGTTTTAAAGCTAAAATACTTTTCAAAACGCTTTAGAGACTTCGGAGTGGGTAAAAGAAAATAATATAAAAAATTATATTTTACTTACAGATAATTGGCATATGCAGAGAGCATTATTATTTTTTAAAAGTATTATGCCAGATTTATCTGTTTCTCCATTAGCATTAGAAGTAATAAATTTAAATAATTTATTATTTAAGCCAAAAATTCTTATAACTATTTTTATTGAGCACTTAAAGTATATTATTTCACATTTTCAGATATTATTTTACTGGTTAATAAATTGATAATTATAAGGTCTTTTGTTTTTAATATACTGTTTTTTTCATTGAGCCTTTTTATAGGAATATTATTTTTTCCTTTTTTAATTAGTAAGAAAATTACGATTATTGTGGCGTCTTATTGGTCAAAAATTACTCTATATTTATTAAGAATTATTTGTAAAATAGAAATCAAAATAGATGAAAATTTTTTATTAAATAAGAAAGAATTGATTTTAGCTGTTCGACATGAATCAATATTAGATACAATTGTGTTTATAGCTTATTTCCCTAACGTTAAATATATAGTAAAAAAAGAATTATTATATGTTCCATTTTATGGATTGTTTGTATGGAGATGTGGTCATATAATTATTGATAGGCAAGGTAAGTCTACAACTTTAAATAAAATGATAAATTTAGTACGTTCTAATTTTAATTTGGGTATGAATGTTATAATATTTCCTCATGGTACTAGAGTTAAACCTGGTCATAAAGTAGATGTGAAATCAGGTATATATGCTTTTTATAAGTATTTAAATGTTCCTATTACGCCTGTTTACTTAAGTTCAGGTTTGGTTTGGGGCAGAAAAGGATTTATAAAGAGACCAGGAATAGTTGAAGTAAAATTTTATAAAAATATTAATTTAGGAATAAATAAAAAAGATTTTTTAAGAATTTTAAATTTAAGGTTAAATTGATATTATTAATATAACTGTTTTTATGGAAATATTTGAATTAATATAGAGGGTTTTATGATTTTTTTTAAAAAAACAATATTATTGCCAATTTTAATATTAGTACTTTCATTAGTAATATATTTTGTATTTATTAATTCAAAACCTGAGGCATATTCTAATAAAAATGCTATAGAACTCCCTTTAGTTGAAGTGCATGAATTAAATTCTGATTATTATTTTACAAAGATTAATACATATGGAGAAATTATAACCACCAAAACATTAGATATTAAATATGCGGATAATGGTAAGATTAATAAGGTGGGTTCTATTAGTTCAGGGTCTTATGTTAAACAAGGAGATTTATTATTTCAAGTTGATTCATTTGAAATAACGAATTTAATTAAACAACTTGAAGCTGAAAAAAACATTATTCAATTTAATATTGAAAAATTATCTTTTCAAATTGAAAGTAAGAAAGCGTATAAACAAGAATTAAATAATCAGAAAAGTATTTTAGAAAAACAATTAGAAAATAAAGAAAGTATTGAGGGAAAAGTTATTTCTAAGAATTCTTTAGATGATTTGCGCCTTTCTTTAAGCAAGTTGGAAGAGGGTATAATTAATATTAAAGAAGTAATAAATATTTTATATATAGAGTTAGAACAAAATAAGTCTGAATTAAAAAAGTTAAATATTATTATTAATAGAAATAATAGAGATTTGGATAATACTATAGTTAAAGCTGAATTTTCTGGTCATATCGAAAATTTTAAAATCTATGAAGGCCAGGAGATTTCTAATAATGAGGTTTTAGGAAAATTAATAGACACTAAAAATTTAGAAGTTAAGTTTTTTTTAGGAGGAGAAGATTATAATAATTTATTAAAGTTTATGAATAAAGGAATAGGTTCTGAAATTAGTGTTGAATGGTTAGTAGGAAATAAAAAATATATTTCTAAAGCAATTATTAATAGGTTTGATGGGGAATTAGATAAAGAAATAGCAGGTATAAATTTATATGCAAATTTAATTAATAATGAAAATAATATTCCTTTAGGTGCCTTTGTAGAAGTTTCTTTGCATAGAAAAATAAAAGATAAAGTTATTAAAGTACCAAATTCATCAGTTTTTAATAATTCATATATTTTTATTATTGAAGAATCTCGTATTAAGAAAATAGATATTGTTATAATTAATGAAGAGCAGGATGGAGTTTTGATTCAAAATAATAATTTAGATGGAAAAGAATTAGTAATAACACGCTTAAGTAATATGAAAGATAATATGAAAGTTCAAATAGTATCCAACAATAAATAATTTTAGGAAAAATATTGAGTATTATTAGGTTATTTGCTTCTCATAGAACTGCTTCTAATGCACTAATGGTTATAATTTTATTAGCGGGTTTATTAGGTATTATCAAGCTTAATGTGCAGTCTTTGCCTGATTTTGGTTTTGATTTAATAACCGTAAGTATAGATTGGAATAGTGCAAGCCCACGTGATATAGAAAATAGAATTATTAGATCTATAGAACCTAAATTAAGAATTATTGATGGAGTAAGAAATGTAAATTCTATTGCGAGAGAAGGATTGGGGCAATTGAGTGTTGAATTTGTAAAAGACACAGATATGCAACGAGCTTTATCAGATGTAACGTCAACTGTGGCTAGGATTATTAATCTACCTGAAGATGCCGAGAAACCTAAAATAAAAAGAATTATAAGATATGAAACTATAGGAAGAGTATTATTGTATGGAGATGTTGATGAAGAAGAACTAAGAGATAAGGCAAAGATAATTAGAGATGATTTACTTAATTTAGGCATAGATAAAATAAATATTTTAGGCATGAGGGATAAAGAGATTAGTGTATTAGTTCAGCCATTATCATTAATGGGTTTTAAATTAACAATACAAGATATAGCTAATAAAATATTTTCGTTAAGCCAAGATTTTCCTGTGGGAACTATAGAAGATAAAGATAGAAGAAAAATAAAATTTTTAGGAGAGAAAAACACTTCTAAACAGATCTCAAATATAGAAATTATAGCAGGAAAAGAAGGAGAAAATATATATCTTAAGGATGTGGCTGATATTAAAATAACTTTTGATCAAGAAGGACAGTATGGAATTATAAATGGAAAGCAAGCTATTAGTCTTGATGTAAAAAGAGCATCAGGGCGTGATGCATTAAAAATGGCTAAAGTTTTAGAAAATTATATTAGTGTTTATAAAAATAAATTGAATTCTAATATTCAAATTGAGATTTATGATTTAAGTGTACAAGCCGTTAGGGACAGAATTTCTTTATTAATTAAGAATGGTCTCGGGGGTCTTATTCTAGTTGTGTTGATACTTTATATATTTTTGTCTGGCAGAGTTGCTTTTTGGGTTGCTTTTGGGATCCCTATAGCTTTATCAGGAACTCTTGGTGTAATGCATTTTACAGGACAAAGTATTAATATGGTAAGTTTGTTTGCTTTAATTATGATGTTAGGAATTATTGTTGACGATGCAATAGTTGTGGCTGAATATGCACAGTTTAGTTCTGATCTAGGTATAAGTCCCGAAAATTCCTCTATTGCCGGAGCTTCTAGAATGTTTATACCAGTATTTACTGCTGCTATAACTACTATAGCTGCATTTATACCAATCTTTTTAATATCAGGTATTATTGGGCAAGTTATAGAAGCTATACCATTGGTGGCTATAGCGGTTTTAATTGCTTCTTTAATAGAATGTTTTTTTATTTTACCAGGTCATTTGTCTTATGCATTAAGATATGAAAAAAATAAAATTTCTAAATTTCGTATAAAATTTAATAAATATTTTAATAATTTTAAAAATAATAATTTTTTAAAGATAATTACTACGGCAGTTAAATATCGTTATACAAGTTTATCAATAGTTCTTGCTTCTATGATAATAGTAATGGGTATAATGAATGGTGGAAGGGTAGCATTTGTTTTTTTTCCTTCACCTGAGCCCGATATTATATATGCAAATTTTAATTTTTCTCCTGGCACTAATAGAAATAAGACGGAGAGTATGATTCAAGAGCTAGAAAGGTCTTTGTATAAATCAGATTTAAATAAAGAAGTAAAAATACATTTTTCTGTGATAGGCAGAACTTTAGGGCTGCCTGGTAGTGTCAATCAAATACAAGGACAACATATGGGAGCTATGATAGTTGAACTATTATCTTCCGATAAACGGATTACAAAAGCTAATAATCTTATAAAGTTATGGAGAAAAAATTTACAAAAAATTCCTGGTTTAGAATCTTTATCTATTACTTCAAAAAGGCAAGGTCCGCCTGGTAAAGATATAGATATTAGAATAAGTCCTAATAATAAATTTGAAAATATTAATAAGTCTAAATACGTAGCCAACGAAATAAAGAAATTATTAATAAAGTATGAAGGTATTTCGGATATTTATGATGATTTGCCATGGGGCAAGGAAGAATTAGTTTTACAATTAAAACCTTTAGCTAATTCCTTGGGTTTAACAACGTTAGATATAGCAAATCAGATTCAAGCAGCTTTTAGAGGTGTTGAAGCAAAACGGTTTTCCGATGGCAGTGAAGAAATTATAGTTAAGGTTAAATACAAGCAAACATATTTGAAAGAATTTGATTTAAAAAATATGTTAATAACTTCTTTAAATGGAAATTTAATTTCTATAGATCAATTGGTAACAATTAATTATGAAAGAGGTTTCTCTATAATTAGAAGAGAAAATGGTAAATCTGAAGTATCTATTACTGCTGAATTAGATGAAAATACCACATCTCCAGTTACAATAATGCAGGCTCTTTCTTCTGGCACATTGGATAAGGTCACAAAAGAAAACGATTTTTCTTGGAGGTTTTCAGGCAGGTCTGAAGAACAAAAAGATACCCTAAATGATATGAAAATAGGAACATTTATAGGTTTAATTTTAATATTTATAATATTATCAGCAATATTTTCATCCTACACTAGGCCTATTGTAGTAATGAGTATTATTCCCTTTGCTGCTTTGGGTTCTATTATAGGACATTGGATAACAGGTTATGATATGACTATTCTATCTTTAGTCGCTTTGCTGGGTTTGTCTGGTATAGTTATTAATGATTCCATAATAATGGTCTCCACTATTGATAAAAAAATTAAAGAAGGATTGGATATAATCTCTGCTTCTATTGAAGGATCATTAGAAAGATTAAGAGCTGTACTTTTAACTTCTTTAACTACTATTTGTGGATTAATTCCTCTTTTATTTGAGAGAAGCACACAAGCACAATTTTTAAAACCTATGGCAATTACTATTGTTTTTGGATTAATTGCTACTACATTCTTAGTTTTATTATTAGTGCCTTCATTAATAGTAATTCAGAATGATATAAAAAATGTATTAATGAGAAAAAACATTTCACAATAAAATAGAAGGTATTAACCTATGTTAAGGTTAATCAAAATAAATTGTTTAAACTGATTCAATAATATTAGGAAGATAGTTTGAACAAAATTTTAATAACATGTTTTTTGGTTATTTCCTTTGTATCATTTGATGATAATTTGTTTGCTGAGGAATGTGGAAGTTCTTTTCCTTGTATGGAAAGTCAAGCAATAGAAAACGCAAAATTAAATAAGATAACTAACCAATCATCTCCTTTTTTTGGCTGTATGCTTCAAGAATGGCATGCAAATTTTTTATTAAATAAAAGCAATTTAGATAATCAAATTGAAGTTTGGGAAGTATTTACATATGAGCGGTTTTTAGCTTGTTATAGGTCAAATTCAACTACTGGTGAAGTTGGAGAATTAGGAGTTGATACTGAAAAAAGAAGAGTTATTAACGGCACAAGATTTAAAGCAATAGTTATATGTGAAAAAAATATATGTAGTAGTGTTAAGTGGGTTGAAACAAAATGTTGTTTCAATATGGCTCATGAAGAATATTAAAAGTAAAGATAAAATTATTATTAATTCATATATATCAGCAAAAGATAAGAATATGGATGAAGCTGCTGCGAGGAATATAGCTATAAATTTATTAATGTTTTTAGAAAAAAATATTAATAAAAAAGAAGCTATAAAATATATAGATGATCTAATAAATAATTTTTTTCTTAAAAAATCAAATTGTAATTTTAAAGAAAAATGTATGAGTTGTTCTTCTTATAAAAAAGGATGTTTTGAAAATTTTTAATACAAGGAAAGAGTAATGGAATTATATTTAATTATAGTTATTATAGCGTTTTTATTTTTTATGATACCTATGTTATGGTTTTCTATAAAAGATGATCAAACTAATATTAAAAAAGATTAAAATATTTATTATTTATGTTAAAAAGTAATTTAAAAATAGGCCAATGTGAAAAATGTCCAGTCCTGAATGAATGTGTATGTATAGTAGATGATGAAAAATTACAATTCAATATTTTAAACACTTATAAAAGATATGATAAAAAATATAAGAAAAAAGAAGTTATTTATCATGATGATATTAAGTTAAATAAAATAATGACTATAGTGAGTGGCTGGGTTTTAGAATATAGAATATTAACAAATGGTCAAAGATGTATAGTAAATATATATACTTCTGGAGATTTAATAGGATTTAATATAGATGATAATTTTATAAATAAGTCTATATTTGTATCGGCTACGAATTTACAAGCTTGTGTGTTTGATAATGACACTTTAATTAATTTTATTAATAAAAACCCAATATTAGCTGGTTCAATAATAAAAAGGTTATCTATAAATATAGATAAAATGGCTAGTTTTTTAACTTCTATTACAAGGACAAAGTCACAAGAAAGAATATTATATTTTATTTATTATATAGGACAAAAAGTGTATAAATTTAACTCTTTTAATATGGTGGGCAAAGATATATATATTCCTTTAACTCAAGAAGAAATAGCTGATATTTTAGGCCTAACTTCTGTTCATATATCGAGAAGTATAAAAACTTTAATAGATAATAAAGTTATAGAAGTAAATAAGTATAAATATAAATTTTTAGGTTCAGAAAAATTTGATTTGAATTATTCATTATAATAATAATTTAATTTTTATCACTGTTTCCAAAAAGAAGGCATAAATAATATCAATATGGCAAAGAATTCTAATCTTCCTATAATCATTGCTATAGCTAAAGTCCATTTAGCTGCATTAGGAAAATTACTAAAGTTTCCTGCAGGACCAATTTCCGTACTTAGTCCTGGCCCTACTACTGCTATGGCTGTAGCGGCTGCTGATATTGAAGATAATATATCTATTCCTAAGAAACACAATATTGCGGAAATGATTAAAGTAGACGCAATGAATAAGAAAATTAATGATAAAATAGTCAGAACAGTTTTATCTTCTATTGTGGCTTGAGAATAAGATATTTTAATTACTTGATGAGGTCTAAAAATTTTTTTTATTTGTTGTATTATTACTTTAAATAATATTTGTAGTCTAAATATTTTTATTCCACCTGTTGTGGACCCTGTACAACCTCCAATAAACATAAATATAAATAATAGGCCTATTGCGAAGCTACCCCATTGAGAAAAGTCATTTGTAGAATATCCTGTTCCAGTAATTATAGAAACAACATTAAATGTTGCTATTCTTAGCGAAGTTAATAGATTAAAATCAATATTTATATATAACCAAATGGCCATTAATAATATTGCAGATAATAAAAGGAGAAGGAATTTTTTTACTTGAGAATCAAATACTACAATTTTTAAATTATTATTTAAAGCTTTAACAAAAAGTATAAAAGGCAAACTAGCTAAGATCATACCTACTATAATTATAATTTCTATAGCAAGACTATTATAATGTCCTATCGAATTATTTTGTGTTGAATACCCTCCTGTTGCTAAAGTAGTCATGGCATGACATATTGATTCAAATAAGGACATTCCAGCTATTTTAAGTGATATAGTACAGACAAAAGTTAACACTCCATATATTATAATAATAGAAGTTGCCATTTTTTTTACACTTTCTTTTAATTTGTCTGCTCGTTCTGCTTGTTCTGAAAAAAATAATTGTAAACCACTTAAATGTAGAAGTGGTAAAGCAGCAACTGCCATCACTATTATTCCTATACCTCCTAGCCATTGAAGTATTGATCTCCAAATTAATATTCCCTCAGATGCATTTTCTAAATTAGAAATTATGGTTGATCCTGTTGTTGTAATTCCACTTGTAGCTTCAAAGAAAGAATCAACATAACTTAGATTTAAACCTGAAAGATAAAAGGGTAATGCAGCAATAGCAGCTAATATAAACCAAGCCAAGCTAGTAAGTAAAAAAGTTTCTTTATTACTTATTTTTAAATTTTTACTTTTAAATGCAAGGACAATTGTTATGCCTATAAAAAAGCAAATTATGCCTGTAGAAGCAAATATTCTCCATTCTTGTTCTTGTGCTAAATAGTTACATAATGCAGGAAATAACATCATACATCCAAGTGTAGAAATTAGTATTCCTAAAATATATAAAACTGACCTAAAATTCATTTAATAATCCAGTTAATATTAAAGATATATTAACTTTTTTTTCGCAGTTTAAATACACATTTATTATTTTATCTAGCAAGAAAAAGTTATAATTTTTTATAGTATATATAATATATTAATTGCTTTTGCATTTAGCTCCGCCGAGCACACAAAATTTTGAGCAATGAGGATGATTTAAATAAGTTTTTACATTTGCTTCTATTAGTTTTTCACCATAATCAAATTCTTTTATATAAGGTAACAAGGTACAAGAAACAACATGAGTTTTATAGTCTTCTTTTCTTTTAATTATCATTCTTGAATTAGAACACATTAATTGCATTGGATTAATATTTAATATTTTCCAACAAGCGGTAGTAATTTCAGGTGTTGTAATATTTGTATTCATTTCTGGAAATAATACTAATTCATTTGGATTATTAGCATTAATATTTAAATTTAGTTTGTTAAATAAACGGATAAATCCATTTCTAACTTTTTTCTCATCTTCAAAAAACATTCTTGATGCAATATTAATTTTAAAATTATTTTTGTAAAGCCATAGAATCCCCATTATGGCTTTTTCCCAAGTATTTTTTCCTCTGATTTTTTCATGCATCTTTTGGGTATAATGATCTAATGAAATTCTGAATTTAAGATTTCTGTATTTTTTTAAGGTTAAAATTAATTCTTTTTTATTTTGTAATGGCTGCATTGCATTGGTGAGAATTAAAACTTCATAATTTTGTTTTAAACAGGCTTGAGTTATTTTAATAATGTCTTTATTCATAAAAGGTTCGCCACCAGTTATTCCTATTGAATTACAATGAATATTATTTATTTTTATTTCATCTAGGTATTTATCTACATCATCGAAAGTAAGGTATAAAAGGTTATCATTACGAGGGCTTGATTCAATATAACAATTTTTACATTCTAAATTGCATAAAGTTCCTGTGTTAAACCAAAGTGTTTCCAAATTTGTAAAATTTACAAAGGCCCTATTTTTTCTATTTTTTGTATAAAATTTGTTGGAAAACTTTTTAAAATTATTAGGTGCCATTATTTAATATTTTTTTTTATTATACTAATGCTTTCCATTGTCATTATAAGTTCTTTCTTATTATTATATATTTGAGAATTAAATACTACACTTCCGATAGATGGATTTGATTTACTAGGCTTTTTGCTAATTAAAGTTAATTCCCCAGATATTTCTTGTTCAGGAAACAATGGTTTAATCCATCTAATTTCATTCATACCTGGAGACCCAAGAGATGCTAAATCAACTAAAAAACTATCATATAACATTCTCATATATAAGGCACAAGTATGCCATCCAGATGCGCAAAGACCCCCAAATAAAGAATTTTTAGCCTTTTCTTCATCTATATGAAAAGGTTGAGGGTCAAATTTTTTAGCAAAATCAATAATATCATTTTTCGCAACATATATTGGTCCTATTGATATTTTTTGGCCTATGTATAAATCTTCAAAGTAGATCATATTTTTGTTATACTCTCCTTTTAATTTGTTCTAATTGAACTGTATTATTATTAATTAGATAATATATTATAATGTATTTGGTATAATTTTTATTTTTGCATTATTTATTAGTTCTTAATAATTAAGTTTTCTATAGGTTTAAATATGGAATTTATTATACAAATACAACTTATATTTAATAAAATTCCTATAATTTAATTTATATTAATATTTGCTTGTATTTTAAATTTTGTATAATCTCCACCTTCGGGATTTTGCAAATTAATTAAATAGTTATTTGATAGTGATGAAGGTATGAAAACAATAAAAAAGTTTAAACATTTTGCTGCAAGACCTAAAAGTCAAGGTTTATACGATGCTAATATGGAACATGATGCGTGTGGCATAGGTTTTGTTGCAAATATAAATGGTAGACAAGAACATTCTATAATAAAGGATGGACTTAAAATATTAGATAATTTAACCCATAGGGGTGCTGTAGGATCAGATCCAACTATAGGAGATGGTGCTGGTTTGCTTATGCAAATTCCAGATTTATTTTTAAGAGCAGAATGTTCTAAGTTAAATATTAGTTTGCCACACTGTGGAAAATATGCTGTCGCACAAGTATTTTTGCCTAGAGATATAAATAAACAGAAATATTGTGAAGAAATTATTGAAGAATTAGTAAATGAAAGTGATATGAAATTTTTGGGTTGGAGAATAGTTCCTACTATAGAAAATGCAGTTTCAGACTCAGTAAATGCTTCAGCTCCAATAATTAAACAAGCATTTATTTCATCCAAAGAAAATAAAACAGATCAAGATCAATTGGAACGAAAAGTATATGTAATAAGAAAACAACTTTCAAATAAATTAAGAGATGACAATAATCTTGAAAAAGATAGTTTATATGTATGTTCGTTTTCTACTAGAACCATAAATTATAAAGGAATGTTACTTTCTGATACAGTAGGAAATTTTTATTTAGATTTACAGGATAAAAGAGTTGTAAGTGCTTTGGCGTTAGTGCATCAGAGATTTTCAACAAATACATTTCCTTCATGGGATTTGGCTCAGCCATTTAGAATGATTTGTCACAATGGTGAAATAAATACTTTAAGAGGTAATATAAATTGGATGAATGCTAGAAAGCATATGATGTCATCTGATCTATTAGGAGAAGATTTAAAGAAGATTTGGCCTATAATAGCAGAAGATCAATCAGATTCAGCTTGTTTTGATAATGCTTTAGAATTGTTAGTTATGGGAGGATATAGTTTATCACATGCTATGATGTTGTTAATTCCAGAAGCTTGGAAAGGCAATAATCTTATGGATAAAGAAAGAAGAGCATTTTATGAATACAATTCGACTTTAATGGAGCCTTGGGACGGTCCAGCTGCTGTTGCTTTTACTGACGGTAGACAGATAGGAGCTACTCTAGATAGAAATGGGTTAAGGCCTGCTAGATATTTTGTTACAAAAGATAAAAAAATAGTTCTTTCATCAGAAATGGGAGTTTTGCCTTATCCGGAAGACCAGATAGAAGAAAAATGGAGATTGCAGCCGGGTAAAATGCTTTTAATCGATTTAGAAAAAGGGGCAATAATTACTGATACAGAGGTAAAAAAAGAATTAACCACAAATTATCCATATGTTTCAATAGTGGAAGAAAGCAAAATAAATATAAATGATTACAATTTTGAATCAGAAAATTTAAATTTTTCTGATGATGAAAAATTAGATTTGCAGCAGGCTTTTTCTTATACTCAAGAAGATATAAAGTTTTTAATGTCTCCTATGATAGATACTGGACAAGAAGCTACTGGTTCTATGGGAGCGGATACTCCTATTGCTGTGTTGTCATCTAAACACAAGCTTTTATATAATTTTTTTAAACAACTTTTTGCTCAAGTAACAAATCCTGCAATAGATCCTATACGCGAGAAAATGGTAATGAGCTTGATGAGTATTCTAGGCCCTCGAAAAAATTTATTATCTTTGTTGCCTATAAAATCAAAATGTTTGATGTTAGATCAACCTATTCTAAGTAATACTCAAATTGAAGTAATTAAGAATATAGAAAAAGTAAATAATTCTGGGCATAAATCATCAATTTTAGATGCCACTTCTTTTATAAAAGATGGAATTGATGGAATGAAGGAATGTGTTGAGAATCTTAAAATTACGTCTGAGAAAGTTATTAAAGATGGTGTAAATATTTTAATAATTTCAGATAGAAAAATGTCTAAAAATAAGATTGCTATCCCTATGTTATTAGCGTTATCTGCAATTCATCAACATTTAATTAGAGTAGGGTTAAGGACAGAAGTAGGTATAGCGATAGAAACAGGAGAGGCGCGCGAGATCCATCATTATTGTGTTCTAGCTGGTTATGGAGCTGATGCTATAAATCCTTATTTAGCATTTGAAACTATTAAAGATATTATAAAGAGTCCATCTATAGACCTTAGTTTTGATGAAGCATGTAAGAATTATATTGCAGCGATTGGGAAAGGAATTTTGAAAGTGATGTCTAAGATGGGTATTTCAACATATCAATCATATAATGGGGCACAAATTTTTGATGCTGTGGGTTTATCAAGTGAATTTATTGATGAATATTTTCCTGGAACTTCTTCTAAAATTGAGGGTTATTCTCTTTTAGATATACTAACATCTACAATAAAATGTCACAATAAAGCATATGGGGATGAGTCAATATTAAAAAATATGTTGGAGGTCGGTGGAGATTATGCATACAGACTTAGAGGAGAAGACCATGTATGGACTCCTGATACAGTGAGTGAATTACAACATGCAGTAAGGGGAAATTCTGAAGAAAAATATAATAAATATGCTCAAATGGTTAATCAACAATCTAAACAAAAAATGACACCTAGAGGTATGTTTGATTTAAAGTTTTCTGAAAATCCATTATCATTAGATGAAGTAGAGTCTGCAAAAAATATAGTGCAGCGTTTTGTTACTGGAGCAATGTCTTTTGGCTCTATTTCAAGAGAAGCACATACAACTTTAGCTATAGCTATGAATAAGATTGGGGGAAAATCTAACACAGGTGAAGGAGGAGAAGAAACAGATAGATTTCAAGTTAGGCCTGATGGCAGTTCTATGCGTTCAGCCATTAAACAAGTTGCCTCTGGGCGGTTTGGGGTGACTACAGAGTATTTGGTTAATGCTGACGATATTCAAATTAAAATAGCTCAGGGAGCAAAACCAGGAGAAGGTGGTCAATTACCAGGACATAAAGTGGATCCTATAATTGCTAAAGTAAGACATTCTACTCCAGGGGTAGGATTGATATCTCCTCCACCACATCATGATATTTATTCAATCGAAGACTTGGCCCAACTTATTTTTGATTTAAAGAATGTAAATTCTAAGGCTAGAATTAGTGTAAAATTAGTTTCTGAGGTTGGAGTAGGAACAGTAGCTGCGGGTGTTGCAAAAGCTAGAGCTGATCATATTACTATAGCTGGATTTGAAGGAGGGACTGGTGCTAGTCCATTAACATCAATTAAACATGCAGGGTCTCCTTGGGAAATAGGTTTAGCAGAAACTCAACAAACATTAGTTTTAAATGGTTTAAGAGAAAGGACTTCATTACAAGTAGATGGAGGATTAAGAACAGGAAGAGATGTTGTTATTGGAGCATTATTAGGAGCTGATGAATTTGGTTTTGCAACAGCACCTTTAATAGCATCAGGATGTATTATGATGAGAAAGTGTCATTTAAATACATGCCCTGTAGGTATTGCTACACAGAATACTGAATTACGTAAGAAATTTACTGGTACTCCTGAGCATGTAATTAATTATTTTTTCTTTGTAGCAGAAGAGGTTAGGAACCTTATGGCTAAGCTAGGATTTAAAAATTTTAATGACATGATAGGGAAAGTAGAAAAATTAGATGCAAAATCAGCTGTTCAAAAATGGAAAAACTCTGGATTAGATTTTTCTAAGCTTTTTTATAAACCAGAGTTAGATGATGATAGTAAGTTATATAATTGTGATACCCAAAAACATCCTATAAAGGATATTTTAGATAGAAAGTTATTACCTTTAGTAGATATTGCTATAGAGAAAGATTTATCGCAGCAAATAAATTTAAATATTAAAAATACTGATAGAACTGTTGGAGCTATGATGTCTGGAGCTATAGCTTCTGTTAAAGGATATTCTGGTTTAGCGGAGGATAAAATTATAGTTAATTTAACTGGAACAGCGGGACAATCTTTTGGTGCATTTTTATCGAAAGGAGTTACTTTTAATTTATCTGGAGAAGCTAATGATTATGTTGGAAAAGGCTTGTCGGGTGGAAAGTTAATAGTTAAACCTACTGAAGATTCTAGTATAACGTCTAAAGACTCTATGATTGTTGGTAATACAGTGCTATATGGGGCGATTTCTGGAGAATGCTATTTTAGTGGTATAGCTGGAGAGCGCTTTTGTGTAAGAAATTCAGGAGCTATAGCAGTAATAGAAGGTGTTGGTGATCATGGTTGTGAGTACATGACTGGAGGTATAGTGCTATGTTTAGGAAGTATAGGTAGAAATTTTGCTGCTGGAATGAGTGGAGGTATAGCTTATATTTATGATCCAAATGATGAGGTTTCTCTTTATTTAAATGATGAAATGGTTGAAATTGAGGACATCAATATTTTAGAAATAGATAGTAATTTTGAATATGAAAATGTTTCTCATATGGCAAAGAATATGCTTGAAGGTGATAATTTGAAAATTAAATATTTATTAGATAAACATATTTCATATACTTCTAGTGATTTGGCTATTTCAATTATAGAAGATTGGAATAATTCATTAAAATTTTTTAAAAAAATTATGCCAATAGATTTTAAGAATGTACTTTTAGAAAAAAATAATATTAAAAGAAGTAAATATAAAACTGCATAAATAAGGTGGGTTATGGGAAAAGTTACAGGGTTTTTAGAAATAGAAAGAGAAGATAGATCTTATAAACCTGTGAAAGAAAGAATTAAGCACTTTAATGAATTTACAGAAGAGCTTGATAAAACAAAACTATCTCAACAAGGTGGGAGATGTATGGATTGTGGAATTCCATATTGTCATACAGGTTGCCCAGTTAATAATATTATTCCTGATTGGAATGATTTGGTTTATAATAATAAATGGGAAGAAGCTATAAAGGTTCTTCATTCTACAAATAATTTTCCTGAATTTACGGGCAGAATCTGTCCAGCACCATGTGAAGCTTCTTGTACATTAAATATTGATGATAAACCAGTTACAATTAAATCAATAGAATGTTCTATTATTGATAATGCATGGAAAACTGGGTTAATTAAGCCTGAAATAGCAGAAAACAAAACAAACAAAAAAATAGCTATTATTGGTTCAGGGCCAGCAGGCATGTCTGCATCACAACAATTATTAAGAGTAGGACATGAAGTCCATTTGTATGAAAAAAATGAAAAGATAGGTGGTTTATTACGTTATGGAATTCCTGATTTTA
>Ga0163108_10000944_pt1 | contig 21418 bp, 21 predicted proteins | sample Fk1155metaG_FD_109644 | JGI IMG/M metagenome (GOLD analysis project Ga0163108, IMG submission 109644) | Marine microbial communities from the Central Pacific Ocean - Fk160115 155m metaG | ecosystem: Environmental > Aquatic > Marine > Oceanic > Photic zone | place: The Central Pacific Ocean...
AATGTTGAAGAGTAAACTACTTAAAATTTATACCCAAGAGATGTATTTCCCTACTTTACTCTCTTTATTTATCAATCCTTTCTATTTCGGCAGAAAAGGATTATATAAGAATATCAAAGATTTGGCTTCTAATATTACTGGTAAGACATTAGATGTAGGTTGTGGGCTAAAACCTTATCAAAAGCTATACCATTCATCAGAATATCTTGGTCTCGAGTATGACACGCCTGAGAATAGAGAATTAAAGAACGCAGATTATTTTTATGATGGAACTACATTCCCGTTCGAGAAGAGCTCTTTTGATTCAGTAGTTGTAAATGAGGTTTTTGAACATGTATTTAATCCAAATAATTTTCTACAACAGATAAACCAAGTTCTTAAAAAAGATGGAATTTTATTTATGACGATGCCTTTTGCATGGGATGAACATGAACAGCCATTTGACTATGCTAGATATACTTCATTTGGGATTTCTTCAATATTAGAAAAACATGGCTTTGAAATAATCACACAAAGAAAATCTGTTAGTGATATAAGAGTTATCTTTCAGCAATTAAATCTCTACATATGGAAAAAACTCAGAACTAGAAGTGGTATTTTAAATCAGATAATCATCCTATTTCTGATATCACCTTTTAATGTTCTAGGAGAAATTCTAAATCTTATACTTCCTAGTAACCCAGATTTATATTTAGACAATATCGTTCTAGCCCGAAAGGTGTAATTTGATTGAATCAAAGTTCAAGGATAAGAAAATCTGTATTACTGGCGGTGCTGGTTTCATAGGTTCTGCAATTGCTAACCGACTTTTTGGAATAGCTGAAATTACTATTGTCGATTCTCTGATACCAGAATATGGTGGGAATTTACATAATATTAAAAAAATTAAAGACCATATAAAATTTGATATTGCTGATGTCAGAGAAAAGGATGTAATCGAGAACTTAGTTAAGGAAATGGACTATATTTTTAACATGGCCGGACAAACTAGCCATATGGACTCAATGACAGATCCTCATACAGATTTAGAAATTAATGCTCGTGCTCAACTCTCAATATTGGAAGCAATCAGACAGCACAACCCAAAAGTAAAAATTATTTTTGCTAGTACTAGACAAATATATGGTAGGCCAGACAATCTTCCTGTTGATGAGAGGCACCCAATTAGACCAGTAGATGTAAACGGAATAAATAAGAATGCTGGTGAGCAATATCATAAACTTTACAATGATGTCTACGGAATTCAAACAAGCATATTAAGACTTACAAATACTTATGGTCCTGGCATGAGAATAAAAGATGCCAGGCAAACATTCGTAGGAATATGGATACAAAAAATATTAAAGGGTGAGGATTTTGAAGTTTGGGGAGGAGACCAACTTCGTGACTTTAATTATGTTGATGATGTAGTAGATGCCTTTCTTAAGGTGGCTATTAATAAGAATGCGAATGGTGAAATATTTAATCTAGGTTCCGATGAAGTCATAACTTTAAATGAACTCGCTGATGCTCTTATTGAAGTATATGGTTCAGGGAATTACAAAATTAGAAATTTTCCTGAAGATAGAAAAAAAATTGATATTGGTGATTATTATTCCGATTACTCTAAAATAAATGAACTTTTGGAATGGCATCCATCAGTCAATATTAAAGAAGGTCTCAGGAAAACTTTGGATTACTATAAGAGACACGGAGAATATTACTTATGATTCCACAATGTAACCCCAAAGCTAATTATAAGAAATATAGAGAAGAGATAGATAAGGCTATCAGCAAAGTTTTATCGAGCGGAAGCTATGTTTTGGGAGAACAGGTAACTAGTTTTGAAGATGAATTCTCTTCGTTTCTAGGGATCTCAGAAACAATTGGGGTAGCAAACGGAACTGATGCAATAGAATTAGCATTACGAGCTTGCAAAATAGGTAACTCAGATCTAGTTGCTACAGTCTCACACACTGCAGTTGCTACCGTTTCTGCAATCCGTCGAGTTGGAGCTAAACCAATATTTGTAGATATTGAAGAAGATTTTTTTACGATGTCTCCCAAATCTCTTGCAGCAGTCATCAATGATTATGATATCAAGGCAATAATTGTTGTGCATATCTATGGTCAAATGGCAGATATGCAAGGGATCCTTGATCTTGCTAAGCAGAAAGATATACCTGTTATTGAAGATTGTGCTCAGGCTCATGGCGCTACACAAGAATCCAAGACGGCTGGCACTTGGGGAGATATTGGTTGTTTTAGTTTCTATCCAACAAAAAATCTAGGAGCAATAGGTGATGCGGGCGCCGTTGTTACAAACAACATAGAAATAGCAAATAGATTGAGAGAAATTAGACAATATGGATGGAAGGAAAGATATATATCCATTAGAGAAGGCATTAATAGTAGGTTAGACGAAATTCAAGCTGCAGTATTGAGGGTAAAACTGAAATATTTGAGCATGGATAATAACCATCGCAAAGAAATTGCAGCGTTATATAACAAAAATATGGACAATCTGAATCATATTATTGTTCCTAAATTAAGAACAGGAAATGAACATGTATATCATCAATACGTTATTTTGTCTGAACACAGAGACACCATAAGAAGAGAGTTAGAGGAAGACGGAATATTTTGTGGAATACATTACCCAAAGCCAGTTCACCTGCAGAGTATTTATCATAAAAATTCTTATAATATTCTAGACCTTAATGTAACAGAGCAATTTTCAGGTCAAATATTAAGTTTGCCTATGTATCCCGAACTTAGCCTGGAGGAGGCGAAAGAAGTGACAGCAAGGATAAAAAATATAAAGCTTTAATTATGTATAATTTCTGTACATATTTTGATACTAATTATATCTCTCATGGTTTGAGTCTATTCAAATCAATAATAAAGCATAGTGAGGAGCCAATAAATTTTTACGTACTATGCTTGGATGAAAAAACATTTCAAGTTCTAACTGATCAGAAGAATAAAAATCTAATTCCATTGAAGTTAAGAGATATCGAAAATGAATATTCAGAATTATTGGAAGCTAAAAAAAATAGAAGCAGGATAGAATATTACTTCACACTAAGTCCGATTCTACCTTTATATCTTATTGAGAAGTTACAACTTGATCTAATAGCATCTATTGATGCTGACTTAATGTTTTTTTCATCACCAACTCCAATTTTTCAAGAGATGGGGGAACATTCAATATATATTACAGAGCATAGATTTAGAGAGAAATTTAAATCCCATGAGATTGCAGGAAAATATAATGTTCAATGTCAGATATTTAGAAATGATAAATGGGGTCTAAGTTGCCTGAAAAGATGGAAAGATCAATGTATAGATTGGTGCTTTGATAAGTTTGAGAATGACAAATTTGCTGATCAGAAATATCTAGATGAATGGCCAAGTAGATATAAAAATCATATTGTTGTTTCTGAAAATATTGGTATTGGGGTAGCTCCTTGGAATATTGAAGGAGAAAATATTTCTATCAGAGATAACCAATTCTTTATAAACCATAAACCTATAATATTTTATCATTTCCATGGACTTAAAATATTTAATAAATATCTAGCAAAAACAGGTCTAAGTGGTTTTCACGCAAAGTTAACTTCACCAGTTAAAGGATTGTATCTCAACTATATAAATGAGTTATCCAGCAATGCAATCCCAGTTAAGAAAAAAGAAATCAGGCCGGGTAATTTTGGAAATATCCGTTTAATAATGAGCGGTATAAAATACAGAGACCTTATTTTAAACTTTAGCTAGATATTTTTTGATGATAAGAACACTTTATCTATCGTATGATGGGATGACTGATACACTTGGTCAATCTCAGGTTTTACCCTATTTAAAGCAAATTTCAGCAAATAAAGAAATCCATATCATTAGTTGCGAAAAACCGTCACACTTTAGAAAAAATAAATCAAAAATAGAGAAAATAATAGATGGCACTAATATTTATTGGCATCCACTGAAATATAATAAGTTTCCTCCAGTTATTTCGACACTTTGGGATTTATGGAAAATCAAAAAATTAGCACTTAAACTAAACAAAGTTTATAAGTTTGAATTGATTCATTGTAGAAGCCATTTAATGGCTTTATTGGGTTTGTCTCTTAAGCTGACTATTAATACTCCATTTTTATTTGATATGAGATCTTTTTTCCCTGAGGAAAGAATTGACGGGAATTTATGGCCTCAAAGTAATCCAATCTATAGGTTAATTTTTCATTACTTCAAAAGAAAGGAATTAGAAATGTTTAATGCTGCTTCTCATGTGGTAGTTTTAACTGAAGCTTCAAGCAAAATTCTAAAATCTGAATATCATCTTGAAAATATTTCGGTAATACCTTGTTGTGCAGATTTTGAATTGTTTAATTATAAGAATGTGACTCCAAAAGACATCAAAGAGGTAAAAAAGAAGCTTAAAATTGATAAGGATCAATTTGTTTTATCATATTTGGGGTCATTAGGAACTTGGTATGAGCTTGATAAAATGTTAAAACTTTTCAAACAAATAAAAGAAGTTCATACTGATTCAGTTTTTGTCTTCTTTACGCCAACAGATCCCGAAACAATTTTCTCTAAGTTAAAAGCACATAATTTGTGTAAATCTGATGTAAGGGTTAGCTTTATTCAACGCTCAGAACTACCAAAATATTTATCTGCTAGCTCAATTTCAATATTTTTTATCAAAAATACTTTCTCTAAAAAAGCATCATCACCTACTAAACATGCTGAGTTAATGGGATTAGGGATACCTGTCATAGCAAATTATGGTATTGGAGATATAGACACCATCATAGAAAATACAAAAACTGGCCAATTAATAAATATGAACGACTCTCAATCAATTATCAAAGTAATAAAATCACTAAGCGATTTGGCTAAAATAGATAAAGCTATGATTAGAGCTAAAGGAAGAGCAATATACTCATTGAGCAAAGGTTGTGAGAGTTACCAGAATATTTATTCGAAAATTATTAAAAACTAAGGATTTTATTTTGAAAATAGGCGTTGCAATATCAAATTACAAAAATGATGAACATGTTTTACATCTTATAAATAGAATCTCTAAGGAAGAGTGGGATGTAGAGGGAATCATTGTGATTGATTCATTGGGGGATGCCAAATTCATTAAAGATCTAGATAAAAAAGTATCTGAGAAAATCATCTATAAAAACTATGATTATAATTTAGGTTCAGCTGGAAATTTATCTAAGAGATTATTACTTGCTAGAGAGCAAAAATGGGATTTTGTACTCGCATTAAATCATGATGCTTTGGTAACTAAATCAACTTTAGAAGCGCTCATAAAACATACTGACATAGAATCTTTAGGAGCCTTATATCCCTCAAAATATTATACAGACAAGGGCTTTTATGATTTTTCAGGAACAAGAGAAGTTGGACCTTGGCGTTCATTTGGGCCTTCAATCAAACCCGATGAAGATTTAATTTCTCATATTTGGAGCAGTTCTAACGGAGCTTTGTATAGTTTAAACCCGATAAGAGAAGGAATTATTCCAAGGGAAGAGTTATGGATGGGATGGGAAGATTATTTATTTGGACTAGACTTAAGGAAGGCTGGTTATAAACAATATTTAGTTTGTGATGCAACATGCGATGATAATTATGAATTTCAAGAAAAGGATTTTAGAATCTTCAAAATTAAATTAGCAGCAAAACCTCAATGGTATCATTATTATCGTACACGTAACCTTTGGTTGATTGCGTGTTATTACCACAGAAGTTTTATTAGGATTATCTTCGTTTTTATCCGAACACTTGCTGAAACAGTTTTAATAGCATCTGGTTGGGAAAGAACAAACAAGTTGAATGCCTTAAAGCTCCAATTTAAAGGTTTTATTGATGGTTTGTTAAACCAAAAGGGCAAAAGAGAGATATCTCAATGAGAGTATTAATAACAGGTGGTGCAGGATTTATTGGTTCAAACCTCGCAAAAAGATTACTTAAAGAAAACTGCGAAGTAAGGATTCTTGATAATTTCTCTGAACAAATACATGGCACAAATAAGTCATTGGATGAAACCCTCGAAGGAGTTGACTTAATTGTTGGTGATATCAGAGATAAACAAACAGTCTCAGCTTCTTTGGATGGAATAAATACGGTTGTGCATTTAGCAGCAGAAACTGGAACAGGCCAATCCATGTATGAAATTGAACATTATGAGAAAACGAATGTTCTAGGTACTTTGAATATTATTGAACATCTTTTACAAAAAGAAAATTCAGTTAAAAAAATAGTCGTTGCATCTTCGAGAGCAATCTATGGTGAAGGTGCCTATTTTTGCAAAAAACATGGTGAGGTTTTCCCAACAGAGAGACTTGAGATGGATCTAAAAAAGGGAGCATTTGATCTTAGGTGTCCTCACTGTTCAGAATTTTTGGATCCAACAGCAACAAATGAAACTGCATCACCTAATCCTTTAAGTTTTTATGCTCTGACAAAGCAAATACAAGAACAAATGATCATCATGTACTCAAAGATATTAGGAATATCTGGGTACGCATTAAGATATCAGAATGTTTATGGCCCTGGTCAGTCATTGAGCAATCCATACACTGGAATCATGGCTATATTTTCAACGCTGGCTCGGAAAGATCAGAGAATAAAGGTATTCGAAGATGGCAAGGAAAGCAGAGATTTTGTTTATATTGATGATACAGTCAATGCTACTTGGAATTGTATTAGTCCAGAAAGACAAGGGATTGGCATCTTCAATGTGGGAACAGGTATACCAACAAGTATTGTCCAAGTTGCTGATTTAATAGTGAAACATTTAGAAAGCAGCTCTGAGATTGAGGTAACTGGCCAATATCGAATAGGAGACATAAGACATAACTATGCCGATCTCAGCAAAGCTAAAAAAGATTTAAATTTTTCTCCAAATGTAGCAATTGAAGATGGATTGAAAAAGTTTCTAGATTGGGCTACAGAGCAGCCAATTCCAGAATTAGGTTTCAAATCTTCATTAGATGAATTATCAAAAATAGGTTTATTGAAAAGATCTAGTAGTTAATGCGAACAATTCAAGAGGTTATATGAAAAATATAGATAAGAAGACAGTCGAAGATTTTGGTGAAGAGTGGAGTCAATATAATCAAAATATTTCTGATCGAGAATTAAAGTTAGCTTGGAATCAGTATTTTGATATATTTCCATTTGAGGAATTAAACAATGAATCTGAAGGCTTTGATATGGGCTGTGGAAGTGGCAGATGGGCAAAGTTTGTTGCAAATAATGTCAAAATACTAAATTGCATTGACCCCAGTGAAAAAGCTTTAAATGTTGCTAAAAAGAATCTTGCAAATTTTTCAAACATTAAATACTTTCAGGCTTCAGTTAACGACAATGTGCTGAAAGATAATTCACAAGATTTTGGATATTCTTTAGGAGTGCTGCACCATATACCTGATACTCAGAAAGGTATTAATGCTTGCGCCAAGCTTTTGAAAAAAGACGCACCTTTTTTACTCTATTGCTACTATAATTTTGAAAATCGCCCTTATTTTTTCAAACCACTTTGGCAAATGTCTGATCAATTAAGGAAGATATTTTCTCCATTATCATTTAGAAAAAAAGTGGTCATTGCATCGATTATGTCTTATTTAGTTTATTTTCCAATAGCTAGGTTTGCATTAATTTGTGAAAAAATAGGCATGAACGTATCCAATTTTCCACTCGCTGATTATCGTAAAAAATCTTTTTACTTCATGAAAACAGACGCATTGGATAGGTTTGGCACAAGATTGGAAAAAAGGTTCAGTAAAGATGAAATACGAACTATGCTTCAAAATGGTGGATTTAAGGATATTAGCTTTTCAGAAAGCGAGCCTTTCTGGGTAAGCATCTCTCGAAAGGTCTAAAAAAATAATTTTTTAAAGATTAAGTTCCAATTAAGCTTATTTTTTCAACAATGAATATAATATTTGCGATTAATGTTCCTTATCCTTTTGGTATGGCTGGAAGTATGAGAATTAGATTGTTTGCAGAGTATCTATCTAATCAAAAATCCAAAACAAAAGTTTTAATCACAAATCAAGATAATGGTTTAAATGAAATAAAGGGAGTTCATAATGGCGTCTACTATAGCTCTCTATTTGACAGAAAATTGCCTTATTATATTTTTTTATTTCTTTATCCTTTTTTAGTTTTCAAGAAATTAAGATTAGAAAGAAATATTAAAGGTAATAACTTCTTAGTCATTTATGGAGATACTGACATTTATACACTCCCATTCATTATCTCGGCAAAAATATTAGGGTATAAAATTATCTTAGATATCGTAGAAGATAGGGTACTTACGCAAGAAAAGTTATCTATTTTGGCTAGGATTAACTTATTCTTTGGTGGAATGATATTTCCTTTAGCTGTCAGGTTAGTTGATGGCATCATTGTTATTTCAAAATATTTGGAAAAGAAATATAAATCAATAACAAAATTACCTGTACTATTGATTACAGTTTCTGCAGCAAACTTAAATACAAAACGAATTAGCAAAGTCAAAAAAAAGGAATTCATAGAGATTGCATATTCGGGATCCTTTGGCAGAAAAGATGGAGTGGAATACTTAATTGAAGCGTTCAATCAGATTAAATATAAATATGATAATGTCAGGTTAATCCTAATAGGAACGCCGAAAAAAGGCTTCACAAACAAAAACATCAGCAAAGATATAGAAATAACAGGATACTTAAATGATCATGACTATCAGGCAAAACTTAGCAATGCCGATATCCTCTGCATGACTAGAATTGACAGCAAATTTGCCCAAGCAGGATTTCCATTTAAACTTGGTGAATATTTAGCCACAGCTAAACCTGTTGTAGCTACTGATGTTTCTGATGTCAGTCTATATTTAGATCATTTGCAGGATATTGTTTTAGCTAAGCCATCAGATACTAAGTCATTGGTGGATTCAATAGAGCTATTAATAAAGTCACCTGAAAAAAGGAAAGTCATTGGAGAAAATGGACGAAAAAAATGTGAAAAATATTTTAACCCTGAAATTAATAGTAAAATGCTTTTTGATTTCATGAAAACAATTAACTCGTAAATAAGGATTATAGATAATTGAAAATTTTAATTACAGGTGGTGCGGGCTTTATAGGAAGCGCAGTTGTTAGATATCTAATAAAATCAACTGATTGTGAGGTTTTGAACCTGGATAAATTAACTTACGCAGGTAATTTAGACTCTCTAGCTGATATTTCTTCATCAGAGAAATATAGATTTGAACAGATTGATATCTGTGACAAGCCTTCACTTAGTAATATTATTGTTGATTACTCTCCAGATCTTATAATGCATCTAGCTGCAGAAAGTCATGTTGACAAATCTATAGATAGTCCAGACATTTTTATTGAAGCTAATATAGTTGGGACATTCAATATTTTAGAGGTTTCAAGGACTTACTGGAGTTCGCTAAAGCATTCAAAGAAAGATAATTTTAGGTTACATCATATATCCACTGATGAAGTCTTTGGAGATCTTGCTAGTACTGATGATTTATTTACAGAAGAGACTGCTTATGAACCAAGTTCACCTTACTCTGCAAGTAAAGCTAGCTCTGATCATTTAGTAAGAGCTTGGTACCGTACCTATAATCTTCCTACAATTATAACTAATTGTTCGAATAACTATGGACCTTACCATTTTCCAGAAAAGCTAATTCCTCACATTATTCTTAATGCTCTAAAAGGAAGACCACTTCCGGTTTATGGCGATGGCTCTCAGGTTAGAGATTGGCTATATGTTGAGGATCATGCTGAAGCATTGTATGAAGTTATTACAAGAGGGCATGTAGGAGAAACTTATAATATTGGTGGGAATAACGAGAAAAAAAATATAGAGGTAGTAGAGTCTATTTGTAATTTATTGGATGAGTTAGCTCCTTCAAAGCCAGGGAATATTAAGAGTTACAATGAATTAATAACATTTGTTGAGGATCGTCCTGGCCATGATCAAAGATATGCTATCGATACTACGAAAATAAAAAATGAATTAGGTTGGGAGCCAGATGTCAATTTTGAAGAAGGACTTAGAAATACAGTTAAATGGTATTTAGATAATAAAGCATGGTGGGAAAGAGTTCTTTCTGGAGATTACGCACTTGATAGACTAGGTTTAGACGATTAAAACTTATAGTTTCGTGAGCAATTAAATTTATTAGGAACACATTAGGATATTAATATGAATTGGGAAAAACCAAAAATTAGGATTCCAGAGCATAAGAATGAGAGTGATTTAGAGAATTATTTTCATGATCAAGATCTAGGATTTATCGTCGATATTGCAAACAAAGGTTATGTGCCATCAGTAAATGAAATTCAAATAGATGAACCATATCGTCCGGAGTTGCTTGATTTATATAGATTACATCGTTTTATTATTTTAAATAAACGTTTAACCATTCTAGAATTTGGGTGTGGCTGGTCTTCATTAATTATGGCTGATGCATTAACAAAAAATAGATCCATATACACAACTGAAGTAGCAACCCTAAGAAAAACTAATCTTTTTGAAATACATGCAGTAGATAATGAGCAAAATTTTATAAATATTGCACAATCTAGATTAGAAGAAAATGGCATGGACAATTATTCTTTTATTTGCTCCAAGGTAGCTATGACAGAGCATAATGGGAAGATATGTACAAGATATGAAGAGATACCTTTTGTAAATCCAGATTTTATATATTTAGATGCTCCCGATCAATTTAATCACATTGAGGGTGAAATATCTGGACTTAGCACTGCACATAACGATTTTATGCCTATGTCGATGGATTTATTACTCATTGAACATTTTCTTACACCAGGGACTATTCTAGTTGCTGATGGAAGGACAGCTAATGTTAGATTTTTACTGTCTAATTTTCAGAGGAATTGGAATCACTCACATGATATGGAAGTAGATCAACACATTATGTTTCTTGAAGAAGAACCACTTGGCACATACAACAACAATCAATTAATATTTTATAATCAATAAATTTTTTAAGTTATGAGTGATTACAAAGGTATTGTTCTGGCAGGTGGATCTGGTACTAGGTTGCACCCTATTACTAAAGGGGTCTCTAAGCAATTATTGCCCATTTACGATAAGCCAATGATTTACTATCCGCTTTCCGTATTAATGTTATCAGGTATTAGAGATATTCTTATAATTTCTACACCAACTGATCTACCGCATTACAAAAGATTATTAGGAGATGGGAAACAATTTGGTATTTCCTTAAGTTATGATGAGCAACCAAAACCAGAAGGTTTAGCTCAGGCGTTTTTAATCGGAAAGCAATTTATTGGCAAGAGCAATGTGGCGCTTATTCTAGGAGATAATATTTTCTTTGGACAACATTTTTCTGAAAAATTATCTGAAGCTACCACTATAAAGAATGGGGCTACTATTTTTGGATATCATGTTCAGAATCCGGAAAGTTTTGGTGTTCTTGAACTAGATAAATCAGGAAAAGTTATCGGTGTTGAAGAGAAACCAAAAAAACCAAAATCTAATTACGCTGTTACAGGTCTTTATTTCTATGATAATGATGTTGTCGAAATAGCAGAATCAATAAAACCATCTGCTAGAGGAGAGTTAGAGATTACAGATGTTAATTCTGTATATATAGATAATGGCAGAATTAATCTTTGTCTTTTAGGAAGAGGCTTTACATGGTTGGATACAGGAACTCATGACTCCCTTCTTGAAGCTAGTAAATTTGTACAAACAGTAGAAATGAGGCAGGGTTTAAAAATAGCATGCCTTGAAGAAATAGCCTTTAATCAAGGTTGGATAACAAAAGACGAATTATCACAGCAAGCCGAACTTTTAAGTAAAACTGGATATGGGAAATATCTTTTAAGTACTTTACAAAATTAGATATGAAAGTCACTAGGTCAAAGTTGTCTGGATGTTTAATTATAGAACCAGAAATATTCTATGATGACAGGGGGTTTTTCCAAGAAACATTTTCTGAAAGTCAATATGCCTCAATAGGAATTGATTTACCTTTTGTGCAAGACAATCACTCGAGATCTAAAAAAGGAGTTTTAAGGGGTTTACATTACCAGAAGAATAAACCTCAGGGGAAGCTTGTTAGGGTTGCAAGAGGAAGTGTCTATGATGTCGCAGTTGATATTAGACCTAATTCTCGCACATATGGTGAATGGGAGGGTGTTGAATTAAGCGACGAAAATAAATGCCAACTTTGGATTCCGCCTGGTTTCGCCCATGGCTTTGTTGTTTTATCGGACATTGTAGATTTTGAGTATAAGTGTACTGATTATTATGATGCTAAAGATAACGGCATTATTCACTGGAATGATCCTGATTTAGGAATTACATGGCCTGAAAATATCCAAATAACTACCTCAGAAAGAGATGCCAATGCCCCTTCTTTACGGTCTTTGAAAGCCTTATGACAATTTTAGTTTCTGGTAAAAATGGCCAATTAGGCCATTGTCTTGTCGATAGATTGAATTTTTCTAATTTAGATTACATATCTTTAGATAAAAAAGAGATGGATATAACAAAATATGACGAAACCGCAAGAATTATTGGAGAAATTAAGCCAAGAGTAATAATTAATACAGCAGCATACACAGATGTTGAAAAATCTGAGATTGATAAAAAGGATGCGATCTTAGTTAACGAGTCAGGTCCTGAAAATCTTTCTAAGATTTGTAAAAAAATTGATACACCACTTATACATATATCAACTGATTATGTTTTTGATGGGAGATCTGCGATACCTTATAAACCCGAGGATGACATTAACCCAAAATCTTTTTATGGTATGAGTAAATTAGCTGGCGAGCAACGAATTCAAGAGAACTGTGATTCTTATATGATTATAAGGACATCATGGCTTTTTAGTGAATATGGTAAAAATTTTCTTAAAACGATGCTTAAAATTAGTAAGCAAAAGAGAACTATTGACGTTATATACGATCAAATAGGTTGTCCTACCTATGCAGGACATTTAGCTGATGCAATACTTAAGCCAATAAAAAAAATATCAGAGAATAATTTTGATAGCGGAATATATCACTATGCAGGAGATCAAGAATGTTCTTGGTTTGAATTTACAAATGAAATATTTTCTGTAGCAAAAAATCTTGGATATATAGAAACAATTCCAAATCTCAATAAGATCTTAGCTAAAGATTATCAAGCAAAGACTAAAAGACCTAATTATTCAGTCTTAGATTCTTCTAAGTTTTGTAAAGCTTTTGGGGTAAACCCATCTAATTGGAAGAAATCTTTACCAGGTGTAATTAAGAGTGCTGTGTTAGCTTAATTTCTTTTCTTTTCTTTTCGAAGCTTTTCTCTTATTTTTGTTGCACTTATAGAAGTAATTGATTCATCAAATATCTCTTCCTCAAAGACATATCCAACTCCTCTTCCATAAGTAATATTCACAATATTGGGAACGAGCATAATTTCATACTCAGCACCATAAGAAGATTTTGATAAGATAAATTATGATCAGAAGAAAATTATTTGATGGAGTTTATAATCTATAATGATTTAAAAACCTAGTACAGTGAATCTTAATAAAACATTGATTGATATAAGAATACAGGTGAATGGATAACAATAAGATATCTCTAATAATCCCGCATTCAGATTCAGAACGAGTGCTATCTGAACTGCTTAGTAATATCAAGTTATGGACTCTTTATCCTAATGAGATATTTTTAATTGATTCTTCAAAATCTAAATTAAAGATTTCTGAAGATTTCTCTAAATTCTGTGATGATAACAATATCACATTGAAAATTACATTTGGTGTTGACTTATTCCCTGGTGCTGCTAGGAATATTGGAGTTTTATCAACAGAAAATAATATTCTTGCTTTTCTAGATGTTAGTACATTTCCCCCAAATGAATGGCTAAGATCTGGTTTAGAGATATTAAAAGAACAAGAATCTGAAGGAGTATGGGGTTATACATACTATCAGGCAGAAACCCATACAGAGAAAATTATTAGAGCATCTTCATATGGAAAAAAATCCATAAGGACTCTTCCAGGATCAATTTTTCATAAAGATGTTTTTCTAAAATGTGGCTTATTTATTGAATCAGTTAGAGGAGGTGAAGATGGAGATTGGATGAGTAGAGTAAATCTTCATCGTTTAAATATTTCAACACCAAAAGAGAGAATAATCTATCGTGGATTATCAAATCCATCATACTTTTCTATAATAAAAAAGTGGCACAGGAATTATCTAAGTGCATCTATCCTGCCTTCAATGAAAGCCCATAAAGATTTATATTTCTATGTAATAACAGCATTTATTGTCATTGCCGCGTTTAATTGGAATTGGATCATGTCAAATTGGGACCCTAGGAGTGTTTTTTATATTCCTAATGTTACAAAGATAAGTGTCGCATCAATATTAATTATTTATTTTTGTTACAGAGGAATATTTTTACCCTTAAAAAAGGGCGAGAGTCTTAAATTTTTATTCCCAATTAATTTTTTTATTATTTTTTGTCTATCTTGGATTTTAGATATGGATAAAATTTTTGCATTTTCTCAGGCTAAGATTAATCAATGGATCAAATAATATGGACGATCATAAGATGAGGGTCTCTGAGAGATATTTAAATGAAGAGTATCTAGCTTCAAATTCTGACTGGCATGCAAAGGATTCTAAATGGAAATCAGATCATATAATACAGCTGCTTAAGAAAAACAATATAAGACCTAAAACACTATGCGAAATTGGCTGTGGAGCTGGTGAAATTCTTTGTTATCTCCATAGAAAAAATATATCTAGTGAAATTGACGGATATGATATTTCACCTATGGCAATAGAGATTTGCAGCACTAAAGAAAAAGAAAACTTAAATTTCCACCTAAAAAACATAGATGATATTTCAAAGACATATGATTGTCTTTTATGTATAGACGTATTGGAACATGTGGAAGATTATATTGGCTTTACTAGGAATCTAAAACCGTTGTCTAATTATAAAATATTTCATATTCCTCTTGATATTTCTTTTGCTGGCATCGCATTTAATTGGATGAATCATGCTAGAGAGTCGGTAGGTCATTTGCACTATTTTACATATGAAACCGCATTAGCAACTTTAGCTGAAGCAGATCTTGAAGTTTTAGATTATTTTTTTACAGCCCCTTTTTTGATAGAAAGTAATAGGTCTTCTAAAATAAAGGATATTTTGATCTATTGGATTCGTAGAATTGTTTTTAGTTTCTCTCCCAAGCTTCTATCTAAAACACTAGGAGGTTGCTCAATGATGGTTTTAGCTAAGTAATTTAAAATAATCATATATATATTTTAGATGAGCAAATTAAAAATAGCGTTCCTCATAGATAATCATCATGTTGATTCTCATGCATATGATTTAATAAAAGCAGTGAAGAAAGATAAAGCACACTTTCATACTCCAAAATTAATTTCTTTAAGTTCAAATCAAGCACGAAATAGCAATTATGGAAAAATATTTACATTTATTAGGAATGCTCTGAGTTATTTTATTTTGAGATTCGAAATAAAGAGGCTTATTAAGAATCTGATTTATGAAGAACATGGTCAAGTGAAGGGAGTTGATAGCCTCAATCTAGAAGTAATTAATATTAAGCCTATTATTTCTAAATCAGGGCTAGTTTATAACCTTCAAGACAACGATATTAAATCTATTAAGGGAAATGATATTGATTTATTAATCAGATGTGGCGAAGGGATTCTTAAAGGGGATATTTTAAATTGCACTAAATATGGTGTTTTATCATTTCATCATGGAGATAACAGAGTTTATAGAGGTGTTCCTGCTGGATTTTGGGAAGTTTTCAACGGGGAACCCACTAGTGGTTTTATTATACAAAAACTGACCGAGGCCCTAGATGGAGGAGAAGTATTATTTAGAGGAAATATTATGACAGCTTCATACTGGCAATTAAACTATGCAAATTTATGTAAAAAAGGTAATTTTTTCATGCTAAAGATTTTAAAAGATTTATCAAATGATGGTAAGTTGCCTTTATCTGAGAGCTATATCCCATATGGGAATAAACTATTCCGTTTCCCAAAAATATTCATACTAGTGCAGTATATTTGCATACAGCTTTTAAGATTGATCAAAAATAAAATTTTGTCATTTCTTGACTATAGGACTACTTGGAGTGTTTCATACCTAAATCATAAAAGCTTAAATAAACCTCTCTATCAAGCTGATACAATTCAGAATCCTAAAAAAAGATTCTTGGCTGACCCTTTCCTATTCAAGCATGAAGGAAAGAATATTTGTTTTGTGGAAGACTTTTTTTATGATGAAGGCAGAGGAAAGATTTCTGCTTATGAATTATCTAATGAAGGTCATACTGAGGTTGGAGTAATTTTGGAAGAAGATTTTCACCTATCATTTCCTTATGTTTTTAAATTTGAAGAAAATATATATATGTGCCCAGAAACAAATGAAAAAAATGAGATAAGGCTTTATAAATGTAATAAATTTCCAGACTCATGGAGTTTCTATAAGACTATAATTAAAAATGTTTCAGCTGCTGACACACTCATTTTCCCATATAAAGAAAAGTGGTGTTTGCTTACAAATATTTGTTCTAGTGAAATAGGTGACCACAATTCTGAGTTGCATTTATTTTTTTCTAATAACCCAATATCAGATAATTGGACAGCTTGTAAAAGTAACCCAGTAATTTTTGATTCACAAAAAGCTAGGAACGGAGGATTGTTTACATACAGGAATGATATATTTAGGGTTAATCAAATTCATGATAAAGCTCATTATGGAAGAGCTTTTGGTATTAATAGAATTTTAAATTTAGATGAGAATGGTTATCTTGAAGAAAATATCCACAAAATCTCCCCTAATTTCTTTAACAATTTAAATGGTACACATCATTTTAGTTATAATGATAGTTTTCTTGTGTTTGACCATTGGAAGAACAAGAGATCCTGAGAAGTAAGTTGATTACCTAATCTATTAAATCCAAGTATTTTTTTGAGATTTTATCTAAAGAGTATTTTTCAGCAATATTCTTTATTGATTTCTCCCCTAGTTTTTTAACAGCGTCATCATTTTTAATAAAAAATTCCATTTTTTCAGCTAGATCCAAACTATCTCTAGTTTTTACTAGTAATCCATTTTCATCTATACATTCTCTGCATCCAGGAACATCTGAAACAATTAGTGCCATACCATTAGATGCAGCTTCTAAAGCTGCTCTCGAAAGGCCCTCTCTATAGGACGGAAGGACAAAGACATCGGTTCTCTGATATAGATCATTCATCTCATTGTATGGAATCTTCCCAAGATACTGTATTAATCTATGATTATTTAGTGTTTGTAAATCTGACTCAGATATTGAATCTCTTTTTCCAGTAGTATAGTTTCCTGCAATAATTAAGCTAAAGTTTGTGTATTTATTTGAAAGATTTTTTGTAGCATCTAATAGTTCAGTTATACCTTTCGATTTTTCTAGTCTGCCAGCGAAACAGAACTTTATTTCAGGTTTACTATAGGCTCTTTTTTGTTTGTTTAATTTGACTCCAAAACCACCTATCAGAATTGATTTATTCTTTTTACATAATCCCCGATCAAGAAATAAATTATGATCATCAGAATTTTGAAATATAAAAAAGCTATCTTTCTTTAGTAAATTAATCCTGAAGATAATATGGTAAAAGAAATAGAGAATCTTAAAGCTTAATTTCTCTTTGAAAAAGTCAGGCCCAAGACCTGAAATTACAAAGTAAGATTTTTGACCAGAGCCATATTTGCTTATAATTGACCCAAATAATGAAATTTCAAGTGTGATGTAGAAAATATAATCAGGATTTATTCTATTTTTTAGATTTTTTAATCTACCTATGTATCTTAAATAACTAAATATATTTGAATTGCCTCTTTTTCTTAGTGATTTAATGTTAATTTTTTTAGATTCTAACTTCCGAAGATCTTTCCTTGGAATATTTTCTATGTCTGTAATTACAGTTACTTCATGATATTTTGAGATTTCTCTGACTAAATCAAAAATATGGATCATAAAAAAGTCAAAGTCATGTGTTACAAAGCAAACTCTCATTTTTTTATACTGTAGTATGTCTTATTGTTCTTATATGATATTGTCATGTTAAATAATTTCTCAAAATATTGATAAGTTCTATGTTCATATCAGCCAGTTATCATAATCTAAATCTTGCAATTATTTTTCACCTTTTTTAATCCTATAAAGTGTTATTTTTAATTAAATCTTTTAAATCAATATTATCTACTAATGATGTACTCAAGTTTTATTTTATATCCTTGGGATTAATTGTTATTGCATTGCTGGAGGTTTTTGGATTAGCTCTGATCTCATTCTTAATTATGAATCTAAATAATTTGGATTCTATTTTAGAAAGTAGCAGTATCTTTATTAAGTTGATATCTTTCTTTCAACTTTCTAATGTCAGTTACTCTCTGATTCTTTGCGTTCTGATTATTTTTTATTCTTTCTTTAATATCTTAGTTTCAATTGCTTCTATTAGATATATCAGTATCTATTCACAAAAACTTGGAGCAAATATTAAATCTAAGATAGTAAACTTTTATCTATATCTCGACTGGATTGAAGTCACCCGAATGAAGGCTTCAGAGAATATGTCAAGAGTGATCAATGATGGGAATGAAGCTTCAGACATATTATATTTTTTGATGCATCTTATTAGCAAATATGCACTTTCACTACTCATTATTACCCTATTGTTGATATTTAATACATCCCTAACAGTCATTCTTGTTGCTCTGCTATCTCTAGTTTATATCTTGATATTCTATGTTTCCAAACCTCTGATCACTCAGAATAGCTTAGATCAAGCAAGATTATTGGATTCTATTATGGGAGTAGTTAAGAATATGTTTGGATCTTTAAAGGAAATAATTTTCTATGGTACTCATGAAAAAGTTCTATCAAATTTTTCTGAATTAAACCATAGTTATGCCAAAGCAAAGGGATCAAACATGGCTCTTGCTCAAATACCAAGGTCAATTATAGATTCATTAATTCTAATTGCTTTAGTTAGCCTGCTTTTATTTACACAAATTCAGAATTTAGACCCAACTATTTTCTTTTCAACTATTTCCATTTATGGAATTGCTGCACTAAAGCTTCTTCCAGCATTCCAAAATATTTTTTACTTTTCTCATGAAATATATGTTCGTTTCCCATATTTGGAGAATATTTCCAATCTATTCCTAAAAATTAAACAAAATAAAAAGTCTGATTCTGTGAGAAATCAATCTTCATCCAAAATAAGTCAGACAATAGAGTTTAGAAATATTTCATTCAGGTATCCAGACTCTAATAATAATTCTTTAGATGATATAAATTTGTCAATTAACTTAGCAGAAAAAATTGCAATAGTTGGCCCCAGTGGTTCTGGAAAATCTACATTCATAGATATTTTCTTAGGCTTTATGCCACCTACTGAAGGAGAAATATATATTGATAATAAGAAAGCATCATATTTTGAGATTAATTCTTACAGAAGGAACTTTGCATATGTTCCTCAAAAGATTTATTTTCTTGAAGCATCTCTTAAAGATAATATTTCTTTTGGCTCAGAATCATCTCTATCTAACAAAGCCTCATTAGACAGGATTCTATCGGATGTAGAATTAACAGAACTAGTAGATAATCTTCCTAATGGGATAGAAACTTTTATATCTGATGGCAACCAGATGGTTTCCGGAGGACAGAAACAATGTATAGGGATTGCTAGAGCATTGATCCGAAGTGGAGATATATTGATACTAGATGAAGCTACTAGCTCAATGGATAATAATTTGGAGAAAAAAATATATTCATCTATTTTTAAATCAAATATTGAAACTATTATTTCGGTCACCCATAAACCTTCACTACTTAAAATGTTTGATAGGATATATGTATTCAAGGATGGACAGATTGAAGATTCTGGCAACTTTGATGACCTGAAGAAAAATAATAGTTTTTTTACAGCTATGCTAGAAGGTTTCTCTGATAATTAGATATTCCTAGGCTTAATTACGCCAATTTTTTTGAAGATATTTTCTTCAATTGCTCATAAAGATTCATTGCTTTATCCAACAAATTCATATCAAAAGTTTTGACAATTTCTTTTTTAGATTCATTGAAATCATCTATGGAGTAACTATGTTTTATTTTTAATAGTTTTTTTATATGTGACCAAAAATTACTATCATTTGATAATAATTCATAACAAATAGGATAAAAATTTCCACTTTCTAAGGGCAATCTTAATACTTTCTCATAAACAATAATCCATTGTTCAAGCCAATGATTAATAGACATATCATTTTTGAACTCTATTCCCGATTTTGAGAATGCTTTATAGTCTGGACCAAATTCGCTGTGACCAATTAATCGCATATATTCTATCGCAAAAGGATAATTTTCTTCTTCATTTAGAAAATGCTCATGCTGGTGTAGAATTGAATTTGCATGTTGCAATGGGTTTCTAAAAGGTATTAATATTTTAGCATCAGGGTATATTTTACTTATATCAATTAGCCTTTTTAGGTTTTGATTATTTTTACTTAGATATCTTATCTTTTTATTTTTCTTAAGAATTAAAGAGATATACTCTTTATATAATTTATGGCTTTCATAATTATCTGAGAAAGTCTCCCAAAAGACTTCTTCAAATGCCTCGGGTGAATTTGTAGATATTTTTATATTGTCTCCATGGGCTCTTTCTTTTAGTTCTGGATTTTTATCTCTTATATATAATTTTGACCATAAATTAGGAGACAAGATGAAAGGCATATCATCATATGTCAAAGAGGCAAATTCTCCTGAATGATAAATTGAATTAAGTAAAATCGTAGTACCTGATCTTGCAAGACCAGAGATATAAACATGATCTTGCATTTGATCTTTTTTAATATCAGAAAATATTAACCTCTCTAGATCAAACATAGTCACTTTCATGAAATTTGAGGAAAGGGCAAGTTGATGCAGCTTCTTTTCTATCCAAGTGTAATTATTCATTATAGAAAAGTTGCCTCAGCTTAATATAAATTGAAGAAACTATAATAGCTTCAATTATTCCTATAATACTCATCATATATGCAAAGAAACCTATTTCTGAAAAAGATAATATGTAGAAAGTAGAAAATATTAAAATAAGTATCACAAAGATCTTTATAGAAGATTTCATAATTTCAATAGCATATTTAATGACTACTATTTCTTTCCAATGGTCACTTATTTTCTTAGAAAGGATGCTATTTTTTGCTTTCTTTGAAGAGTTTAAAATTTTTTTACATTCGTTAAAGAAACTCATTCTTAAAAATAATTCAATGCTAATAATGCATCCAATTACTAACAAAAGATGATAGATCATTTAGTTATTTTTCTTTTTCT
>Ga0163108_10000946_pt1 | contig 21412 bp, 19 predicted proteins | sample Fk1155metaG_FD_109644 | JGI IMG/M metagenome (GOLD analysis project Ga0163108, IMG submission 109644) | Marine microbial communities from the Central Pacific Ocean - Fk160115 155m metaG | ecosystem: Environmental > Aquatic > Marine > Oceanic > Photic zone | place: The Central Pacific Ocean...
AACTCAACACCTGCCGCACCTGTTGCAAAAACGATTTGGGCATCTTCAATAATTTTCCCATTAGCATCACAATCCGCTGCTTCAGCAGGAATTAATTCAACGCCAAAACTGCTTTTCATATCATCGCAAGCTGTTTTTGCTCGACTTATTTTGCGAGAGACGAGAACGACTTCGCCAGCCCCCTCTTTAGCCATCATTACAGCTGCGCGTTGCCCAACTGGTCCAGTTCCCGCGAGAACAACTGCTTTTTTCCCTTTTATTTCGCCACTTGTTATTAACTTTGCGACACCTGCAGCAGCTGTTGTATTACTTCCATTACTATCCAACATTACTGATACACGAAAATCAGCGAAAAAGTTTTTTTGAACTGCTTTAAAGAGTTTTTGGCCGGCAACCATATTACTACCACCTACAAATATAGCCGTGTATTGTTTTTCTTTAGGGGCTCTTGTGAAAATAGTGCCTTCTACGAGTGGGGTTACGTTCTCAGGGGTAACATCACCATGACCAACAACATGGTCAGCACCACCATCATATGCAACGACGGTATCAAAAACAGCAGGATGAATATCTGTATCTAATTGAAAAAGCAATTTCTTCATTATTATTCCTCTAAAATATAATTTTTTTAAAAAAGTCTGTGTAGTTAATAATATTGCTATTTAACTAAAAACAGTGATGGTCCAAATTAAGCGTTCTATTAAGGGCTGCATAAGATAACCGATGTGCTATTAGACGACAACCGAGTAATGAATTATTTACCTATTATTGTGTATTTGATTCGTTCACTCGTATAATTACACTTTTTAGTACAATAAGAAAAGGGGATAACAATGATTAAGGATATGACCATTCAAACTTTTTTGGACGAATTAGCGAGTAAGGCCTCAACACCAGGCGGAGGTGGCGGGGCTGCAGTTAATGGCGCAATTGGGGCAGCCCTGATTAGTATGGTTGCAAATTTTACGATTGGTAAAAAAGGGTACGAAGATGTTCAGGATGAATTTAATAGAATTTTAACTCAATCTGAGGATTTGAGAGCAAAATTAACAGATGCGATAAAGGATGATGTTGATGTTTTTAATCGTGTTATGGCTGCATACGGCATGCCTAAAGAAAGTGAGGGTGAAAAAAAATTGCGTACTGAAGGTATTCAGTCGGCACTCAAAGAAGCTACAGATGTGCCGTTGACATGTGCTAAATTATGTCGTCAAGTTATTGATTTGTCTCAGTCAGCTGCTGAAAAAGGAAATACAAATGTTATAAGTGATGCGGGAGTTGCTTTATTAGCTGGATATGCCGGCCTTAGAAGTGCTGCACTGAACGTATACATTAACATAGGCGGGATCAAGGATAAGGAATTTGCAGATAGTCGCAGACAACAGCTCGAAGCATTACTTGATGGTTTAGAAGTATTCAAAGAGGATGTTTACGATTTAGTAAAAAACAAACTTTAAGTATTAAATTCTTATTTTTATCTTGCAACATAAACAAGATTGGCTAACAATGAAAAGTCAACCGCTTTTATATTTTTTGTTAGCGCTCCAATAGAGATATAGTCAACACCAGTACCAGCAATTGTGTGCACATTAAGGATGGTAGTGTTTCCAGATGCTTCAAGTTTAATTTTACCGTTTGCCATATTTACTGCTTTGTATATATTTGGCGGCGTAAAGTTATCTAACATTATTCGATCGACATTAGTTTTTAATGCTCTTTCTAATTGATTTAAATTTTCAACTTCTATTGTAATAGGTAATCCTTTCTCTTTTGCTTTTTCGATCGTTTTTTCGATAGAACCAGATGCTGATATATGATTTTCTTTAATAAGGACTTCGTCGTAGAGCCCCTTGCGATGATTGATACCTCCTCCAACGGTAACAGCATATTTTTGTGCATAACGTAATCCGGGAATTGTTTTTCGTGTATCTAATATTTTAGTTTTTGTATTTTTAATGCGGCTTACAAATGCTGCAACATTGGTTGAAACCCCGGATAATAATTGAAGAAAATTGATTGCTGTTCTTTCGCCAGATAAAATCGAATGAATTGGGCCATGAAGATTGCATATAGTTTGACTGGATTTTATTTTTTCACCATCATTAGCTAGCCATTTTATTTCAATTGAATTATCAAGCTGATTAAAAACCTCATTAAACCAATCGATACCGCATAAAATTGCATTATCGTGTGAAATTAGTGTCGCTTCTGCAAGAGAGTAAGGCTCTACTAAATCAGTTGTAACATCGCCACTCCCAATATCTTCTTCAAGTGCGAGTTTAACGTTCTTAATAATTTCGTCGTGGTTTGTCATGTAATTATCTTAGAAAATAAATTAATTATTTTGATTTTCGATTAATATAGTTTAATTAGTTAAGTATTAAGGCATTGAAATTTTATACCTAGATTAAAAAAAGTAAATCAATGTTTTTTAATCTAGGTACTAAAATTTTTACTTTTGGAGAAATAATGACGAGTTTTTGTAAAAATAATAGGACTTAATAGTAATAGTGCTATTAAATTTGGTAGCGCCATTAGTCCGTTTGCAATATCAGCAAAAATCCAGACAAGCTCAAGTTTTATAATAGCACCCATGAAAGTAGCGGCAATCCACAAAAAGCGATAAATGGGAATGATTTTTATCCCAAGTAAATAACTAGCACATCGTTCACCGTAGTAACTCCAACCTAATATAGTTGTAAATGCAAAAAGAATCAGACCAAAACTGACTATGTAACCACCATAACCATGTAATTCTGTTGAAAATGCGAGTGAAGTCATTGATGCGCCTTTGGCGCCACTTTCGAAAGCTCCGCTCAGAAGTATTACAAATGCAGTCAAGCTACAAATTATGATGGTATCAATAAAAACACCTAACATTGCTATCATTCCCTGGTTTACGGGGTTGTTGGTTTTTGCAGCTGCGTGTGCAATTGGCGCGCTACCAAGTCCTGCTTCATTTGAGAATATGCCTCTTGCAAAACCCATTCGAATGGCCATCCATACAGTGGCTCCAAGAAATCCACCGCTTGCCGAAGAGCCGTGAAATGCACTTTCAATGATGAGGTTGATTACTTCTGGTATTTTATTATAGTTAATTACAACAATTATTAATGCTGTAATTACATATGTGATTGCCATGAGAGGTATCAGTTTTGATGCTACTTTTGCAATACGTTTCACTCCGCCGATAATTACTATGGAGACAAATATCGACATTGTTAAGCCGGTCAGCCAAAATGGAATTTGAAATGTTGAAAACATTTCATCGGCAACTGAGTTTGATTGAACCATATTCCCAATTCCAAAAGCAGCAAACATTGCAAAAAACGCAAACACCCCAGACATCCATCTCCAGTTTTTACCTAACCCATTACGTATGTAATACATTGGCCCACCAACATAGTTACCATTTTTATCTGTTTCTCGGTAGGTGATGGCAAGAACAGCCTCCGCATATTTTGTAGCCATTCCAAATAATGCAATCACCCACATCCAGAAAATTGCACCAGGCCCACCAAAATATATAGCAGTGGCAACTCCCACAATATTTCCTGTACCAACAGTCGCTGAAAGTTCGGTCATTAGTGCTTGAAAAGGAGTAATATCACCTTTTTGTTGCGTTGTTGTATCGCGACCTTGCCATAAAATAGATATTGCTAGCGGAATCTTTCTCCATGGCATAGCGAAAAGACCGATTGTGAGATAGACACCAACAAAAGCTAGTATGGGGATTAATAGGTACTCACCCCAAATAAAATCTCTTAGTATCTCTAATTGTTCTTGTAGTCCTACCATTCTTTGGGATTTAGTTGCATTATTTCTATTAGAAAATAATAGTTTAATAGTTATTTAGAAAGATTGTCGATTACATTAAAATTCTAGTGTTAATCAGGGTATTTTTTATTCCAAATATTATTGGCGGGAAAACTGAAGAATAAACAAGATGAACTATAAGATAAGTAAGGATGGTGCTTGGCTTAAAGGCGCACGCACCGTTTTATCACCAAATTGTGATGCCAGACCTTTGAATACAGATATTGATTTATTGGTTATACATGGAATTAGTCTGCCCCCCAAAGAATATGGAGGCGGATATATTGACGAGTTTTTTACGAACACCCTAGATCCAGATGCACACCCGTATTTTATGGAAATAAAAGAGTTACGCGTTTCTTCTCATTTATTTATTGATCGTCAGGGTATAATTACTCAGTACGTACCTTTTAATATGCGTGCTTGGCATGCGGGGGAATCCTCTTTCGATGGCCGTATAAATTGTAATGATTATTCGATTGGAATTGAGTTAGAGGGATGCGACGAGGATGCATATTGCGATAATCAATATTCTGTCTTGGTAAAAATTACTGAATTGATATGTCAGCGATGGCAAAAAATTAAAAAAGATCGTATTGTTGGTCATAGCGATGTGGCGCCAGATAGAAAAACAGATCCCGGCCCGTTTTTTGATATGAATTATTATTTTTCTTTATTAAAATTATGACATTGATTTTTTTACTTATTGCGTTGGTTGTCGATCTGATTTCTGCAGACTTAGAGCGTTTTCGTAAGTTCGACTGGTTTATATCCCTGCATCATTTGTTGGGCGAGCGTTTTGATGGTAATAAGTATTGGGATGGAAATTTAGCTTTATTAGGCCTACTTTTTATACCGCTGTTAATTCTCTATTTTATACTTTTTGTATTCAGTCATTGGTCATTTTTTGTAGAATCAATCTTTATAGTATCTGTTTTAGTTTATTGTATCAGCCCAAAGAAACTCTTAAGTCAATTTGACAAATACATAATTTCAATTGAAAAAGGAGAGGCAGATGCTCCTTTATTAGCACAGGGGTTAATTAATAAAGAAATTACAAATGACTCAGATGATATTGAAATTGCAATAATAAAATCTGTTTTTATTGAATCTCATAGACAAATCCTGTCTGCAATATTTTGGTTTTTTATACTTGGCGTAGTAGGAGTATTTTTATATCGATTAGTCGAGAAACTAGATGATGAATTGAAAGGTACATCTAACAGCTTATCTGAAAGCACATCGATTCTATTAAATATACTGGATTGGCCATCAACAAGACTATTTGCTATTGGTCTTGCTTTAGCTGGAAATTTAGCAGAAGCAATTGCTGCTTTGAGAAAGTCTGAAGTTTTTTCGATTGAAACAAATTATTCTTTATTAACAGGTATTGGTATCGCATCATTACAATATTCACCAGAGCCCGATGTTTCCGGGAGAGAGAAGTCTTATTGGCTGAATCAGTTTAAGTTCTTAATCATACGAACGTTAGTTATATGGGTTGTTGTGGCAGGAATTGTTATTTTGTCGGATATAAATTAGTTAATTATTTTTTATATAACTTTCGATGCGTTCAAATCTGAAGTCGTTCTTATCAAAAATTAATATTGAGTCTTGCTCATACCAGTCACCTAGGACAATTCGTTGCGCTGAAATCTCATTAGTTTCTAATTTGTGAATTCCTTGTCGATGTGTATGACCATGAATTAATGTTGTTACATCATGTTTACGTATTTCATTGATAACTGAGTCTTGAGAAACATCAATTATTTCCGGAGGCTTATTTTTAACAACTTTTGCTGTGTGTCCTCTTACTCCGTGAGCGATATATTGGCGTAACACCAACGGCATAATCGAATAAATCCATTTAACGAGAGAATTCGTTATAAATTTTCGCCAATTCTGGTACTTTTCGTCATGCGTGCACAAGGTATCACCGTGCATTAATAGTACTTTTTCGTTATCTAAATATATCTCAGTAGGATCATTTATTATTTGGCAACCAGTAGCTACTGCGAACTTCTCATTTATATGAAAATCACGATTTCCACGCATAAGATACAACTGAGTATTTTTATAATTTGAGTACTCTCGTAAAGTAGCTATTATTTCTGGGTTTGGTGGCCGCATATCATCACAACCTATCCAAAAATCATCAAATAGATCACCTAAAATGTAAAATGCATCAGCATTTTTTGCCGGACCCGCTAAAAGTTTTTTAAATAGATCTACTTTTTCAGGTCTTTGTTGACTTAGATGAAGATCGGAAACAAAAAGAGTTATCATTCTTTATTGACAAATTTTTTCAATCGAGGGTGGTTATTTTATTTATATAAATAATTTCTTCAGGTACATCCTGATGACCGTTGCGAGTTGTTGTTGGTTTTTCTTCGATAGCACCAACGATTTCAATTCCTTCAGTAACTTCACCGAAAACGCAATAACCCCAGCCCTCTTCAGTCTCAGTCTGAAAATCCAGACCTGGATTATCTTCAGTGTTAATAAAAAATTGCGCGGTTGCAGAGTGAGGGTCAGAGAGTCTTGCCATAGCAATTGTTCCGTATAGATTACTTAACCCATTATTCGCCTCATTTTCAATCGATGGATTAGTCGGTTTTGTCTTCATATCTTTATCCATGCCACCACCCTGGATCATAAAACCCACTATCACCCTGTGAAAAATAGTCTCATCGTAAAATCCGCTTTTTACATAGGCTAAAAAATTTTCAACAGTTTTTGGCGCCTTATCTTGATTCAATTCGACGGTTATTGGGCCTAGCGAGGTTGTTATTTCCACCTTCATGATTTCTCTCCACGGATAAATATCATATTCGATAATAGTTATGTTATAAGTCAATTATGCACGTGCTATCACAAGTATGACAAATCTGTTTTGTTAGATAGTCGCCATTCATATAATATGCGCGCTTTCAATACCTGTATTTGAAATGAAATCATGGTAGCTATATACAATAGTTTCACTAGAAAAAAAGAGCCTTTCACACCAATCGAACCAAACAAGATTCGGATGTATGTATGTGGCATGACTGTGTATGATTTTTGTCATATTGGTCACGGACGAGTCATGGTGGTTTTTGATATGGTTTCCCGCTACCTCCGCAGTATTGGTTTTGATGTCCTTTATGTCAGAAATATTACTGATATTGATGACAAGATTATCGATCGTGCTAACAGTAATAATGAATCAATTACTAATTTAACAAATCGATTTATCGAAGAAATGAACGAAGATGCCAAGGCTTTAGGTGTTTTACCTCCTGATTTGGAACCAAAAGCAACTGAACATATGAAAGAGATCATTGAAATGATTTCGCAACTAATTAAAAAAGAACATGCTTATCTGGGGAGTAATGGAGATGTTTTTTTCAATGTTGGTTCATTCAATGAATATGGAAAATTATCAGGAAAAAATCTCGAAGAACTGAGATCAGGGGAAAGAGTGGAAATTCAGAAAGAAAAAAACGATCCCTTAGATTTCGTTTTGTGGAAATCTGCCAAAAAGGGCGAGCCAAGTTGGCCATCTCCTTGGGGTGATGGACGACCAGGTTGGCATATCGAATGTTCTGCTATGTCTGTTCATTGTCTCGGAAGTCATTTTGATATTCATGGTGGCGGCCAGGACTTGCAATTTCCACACCATGAAAACGAAATAGCCCAATCTGTTTGTTCGACAGGTGGAAAGTTTGCAAGTGTATGGATGCACAATGGGTTTGTTAGGGTTGATGAAGAGAAGATGTCAAAGTCACTTGGTAATTTTTTTACAATAAAAGAAGTTTTAAAAAAATATCAACCTGAAGTTATTCGTTTTTTTATTCTATCAAGCCACTATCGTAGCCCTTTAAATTATTCAGTCGAAAATCTTGATGAGGCGAAATCTGCGCTCACACGTTTATATACCGCACTAAAAGAATCCAATAGTAATAATGTTGGTGTTGATAAAGACTACCTGACTCAATTTAATTCTTATATGGATGATGATTTCAACACACCAAAAGCAATTTCATTACTACATGAAATTGCAAAAAAAATAAATCGCAATGAAGATAAAATACATGAAGAGTCAAAAATATTAGCTTCAACATTAAAGAAACTTGGTTCCATATTAGGCTTGCTTGAATCGGAATCACAAGATTTTTTGAAAGGAAAGAATAGTGAAAATAAGGATGATGTCGATACTGACCATATCAATGATTTAATACGACAACGCAATATTGCGCGTGATAAAAAAGACTTTGAAAAGGCTGACGAAATCAGAAGACAACTCGCTGAGCTGGATGTTACTTTAGAAGATACAGAGGATAGTACTGATTGGCGAAGAAGTTAGTTATTTTAATAGTATGCATCATATTTATCTCCAAATTGACGTTATTTAGGTGTACGCGTATTATCCACCGTCCGGTTAGAGGCTGGAGATGTTAGTGTTCGGGGCATAGCGCAGTTTGGTAGCGCATCTGCTTTGGGAGCAGAGGGTCGGGGGTTCGAATCCCTCTGCCCCGACCATTTTTCAGTGATTGGTGTTATTCTTATGAGCGTTGAATGCGCCTGTAGCTCAACCGGATAGAGCACCGGCCTTCTAAGCCGGGGGTTAGAGGTTCGAGTCCTCTCAGGCGCGCCAATTTCAAGTATAATAATTCTATATTAGTGTATTTTCATATGGTGAGCGTAGCTCAGTTGGTAGAGCCCCGGATTGTGATTCCGGTCGTCGTGGGTTCGAGTCCCATCGTTCACCCCATTTTTAAATTTTTTTACAATAGTTTTTTTTGCTGATGAATAAAAAACAAGAGTTTATGCAAAATAAATTCGTATACCTTAAGTCGGGGGGTTGATTTTAGATTAATCGATGTTGATCTTATTAAATATAAAGGCCCTACTGATAAATTAGTTAGAGACAAAAAAGATAAAGGGATGCTTAAAGCATCAAAAATTTATATAAATAAACATATCGATAATTATGCAACCTTTTTAGCATCTTCAGAAATTATCTCCGTATGCGAATCAATTTATGAAACTAAACTTTTCCCACTTAAATTTATGCACACGATTAGTGATAATAAAACTGGCGCTCTTGCATGGCATCGTGATAGCTATACACATAGGGGAATGCAAATGGGAGCAAAACCAGCACCGATTAAATTAGGAATTTATTTAACATATACGAATAAATTATCAGGGGGCACAGCGTTTTTGCCAAAAAAATACCAAAAAACGTTTGATAATAAGTATATCGATTACTTGTATATGCTTTTATATTCTTCAAAGGCATTTTATCCTGAATTTAACGTAGGTGATGCTGGTTTATGGGACGGGACGATCCCACATCATCGAATAAAAAGTAAAGGTAAGAATAGAGAGGCAGTCATTTTCAGTTTGTCACGCTCGCCTGAATTTGCGAAAAACTATCTCAATAACTCAGATTCATTATTGTCGCGTTATATGAAAGCCATATAGAACATATAGTTAAGATGGGCCGTTAGCTCAGTTGGCAGAGCAGGGGACTCTTAATCCCAAGGTCATAGGTTCGAACCCTATACGGCCCACCATGTCTAAATGGTACTAATATAGAAATAATGACCTTTGAGGTTTAGTATATTTTTTATTCACAAATATTTTTATGATCAAAAAAATAAACAATTTTTTATTTATTCTAATTACAATCTTTTTGATTGCATGTGTTGCCCCTACGACACAACGAGTCAAGCCTGATGAAGCAGCTGTTGCAATTGAAGCAGAGAAACAGCGCGAGATAGCAATTAAAGAAGGCCTAAAAAGTAGGCAGAGATTATTAAGAATTGGCGGACCTATCTTAAAAAAATCTTTACCGTTTTGTAAAGATAGAAAAAGAAAATCGATTGGTATTACCTATGCAAATAAACATATTTTTGAAGAGGAATTGCAGGAAATAGCGATATCAAAATTGGGGCTTAGTGATACTTTAGAGATAACTTATGTAATCGATTCATACCCAGCAGCAGAAGCTGGTTTAAGAGCTGGTGATATTCTCTTATCAGTTAATGAGAAAGAGATTCCATCCGGAAAAGATGCATCGAAAAAATTCTCAGAACTATTAAAAAAAGAAATCAAAGATAACGCAAAACTTTTATTTCATGTTGTACGCGACAATGCAGTTGAATTACTAGAGGTCATTCCTATTGAAACTTGCGATTACCCGCTTATTGTAACAAACGATGACGTTGTAAATGCGCATGCTGATGGTAATAATATATATATCACCCAAGGCATGATGGATTTTACGAAATCAGATGATGAGCTTGCGCTAGTCGTTGGCCATGAGTTAGCGCATAATGCAATGAGACATATTGATGCTAAAAAAATAAATGCTCTGGGTGGTCTTGTAATTGATATGTTGATTGCGGTTTTGGCAGGAGTTGATACACAAGGGATGTTTACACAAAATTTTGCCCAGGCATACAGTCAGGAATTTGAATCAGAGGCAGATTATGTAGGGTTATATATGAATGAACTCTCAGGTTATAACATCTCAGAAGCAGCCTATTTTTGGAGACGAATGGGCGTTAAACATCCCGGCTCGATCGCTCAAAATCATGCTGCGTCTCACCCATCCACACCTGAGAGATTTGTCTCGATAGAAGAGACGGTCAAGGAGATAGAGCAAAAAAAACTAGCTGGTGAAGTACTTATGCCAAATATCAATAAAGACGCTTTTGACGAAAGAAACCCACCTCCAGCAAGCCCTGGGGAAAAGATTGGTTTTTAATTTTCAAAAAAGACGCACATTTACTTAAAAATTCTATTGTATCTCTCACCTAAACCTCTAAAATTCCACACTTTATAGAATTGATTATATGGCGTTTAAATACATACAGATGAAAAGCATAAAATTAAGAAAACAAACAGGCTTCACTTTACTCGAGCTTATGTTCGTGGTTGTGATTATTAGTGTCTTGTTAGTCATTGGTATTCCGTCATACAAGATTTTAAAGAATAATAATTGTCTGGTAACTAATACCAATAGGCTAGTTGCTTCACTTCAGTATGTCAGAAGCGAGGCTGCAAAAAGAAACTCTGATGTGACTTTAAGGCCTCGTGGTGGCGCATGGCGTAATGGCTTTGAGATTGTGACAAGTGAAATAGATTTTGATGGTGATGGCAAATGTAATGCGCTCAGTGTTGAGGATATTGATGGTTCTAATGATGATACCTGTGATACTGATGCAACCATGAAGATTATCGAACTTGGATGCGGTGATGCGATAGATACAGATAGAGGGCTTCAGATTATTAACGTAGATCTTGCCAGAAATCCGACAACAGCCGATTTTACCTATCGCTCTAGCGGCAGGCTCACTACATCATCGCAAAATAGACCATTTGGAATTTGCATGTTTGACCACACAGGTGAGGATAGGGGAAGAGTCGTTGCAGTTTCTAATATTGGCCGACCTTCGGCTACCAGAGTGAATAATGCCGCTTGCCCTATGGTGGCTGCTGATTTCGACTAAACTAGTTACCGAACTATTGTGATGAAAATAAATTATAAACCACCGACAACCTCAGCAGGATTTACGCTAATTGAAGTATTGGTAGCGCTACTTATTGTCGCGTTAGGTATGCTGGGTAATGCAATGCTGCAATTACAGGGCATGAAAAATAGCAATGATGCTTATATACGAAGTCAGGTTGGTATTATTGCTTTTGAGATTGCAGATAAAATCCGTGCAAATCGTGAATGCCAAGGCGAGTATGTAGACGACGCTGAATTTTTTGGTCAGACCTACACGGTTGGGACTTCTGATGCCGGTACTTGTATCTATACCGGCGCTTTGGGAAGTGCTGGTATGCCTAATGAAAGGGCCTGTATTGGGAAACTACTTGAAGATTCATTACCGGCCGGCACAGAAGTAAGCATGGAATCTAATAGTATTACACCAGGAAGCTCGAGTAGAGCCATCACACTTTTTCTGTTGAATATTTTATGGACAGACCGTGATGGCGAAGTACACAGTGTAGATTACACTTTTGATCCAGGGGCATGCGTTAACTCAACAGCCTGTAGCTGCACATAAACTAATTATAAATTTTATAGAAGAAATAACATGCTGACATCAACCCAACCATCCCAACAAAAACAACGTGGTTTAACGCTAATTGAATTACTAATTGCAATGATGATTGGGACATTGTTAATCCTTGGTGCAACGAGCATGTTTATTGCCAATAAACGTGTCTATAAAGAAGTTAATTTTCAAGGCAGATTGGCTGAAAACGCACGTTTTGGAATGGAAATGATGATACGTGATTTACGAATGGTGGGGTTTAGGGGATGCGCTATCCAACAGGGTATTGAGAATAATCTTAATATCACAGGACCAGACGAGTTATTAAGCTTTGTTTCGAATAACTCCAGCGAATGTTCTTCTGCAGGTCTTGATTCTGCTTCATGTGTTCAGGCCAATGCAATTGAGGGTAGAGATGCCGGCTCTGCTACATGGGAGCCATCAAAGAGCACTGAACCAGCCGACCTTACATTAAACGCTAATAGTGATGCTTTTACAGTGCGATTTATGGAAGATACAAACACTAATCTCTGCACCGATATGACCAGTACATCTGACGTGTTAACAGCAGATAACCAAACAGCTACTATTTCAATACCGGCCGGTTTATTTATCACGGGCGGTGTTTTTGCCGCAGCAGATTGTGAGGCAACAAATATTTTCCAACTCACTAAAGATGCTACCGGGGGGGATCCTGGCAAAGGTCCGTTTAGTCTAGAACATGGTACCGGAACCGGAAACCCAGGTAATGATGTGCGTACGGTAAGTAAAATTTATACCGCTGGAGCATCTGCTAGTTGCGCAGCATCGCCAGTTGATATCTTTGTTTTTCGTGCGCGTCGCTATTTCGTGGCAAGTGAAGCGGACATTTTAGATGGTCAGCCAGCACTTTACCGTCAAACCTTCGAAGTTGATGCCAGCAATATTGCCACGATATCTCCGGAGGTATTTTCAGAAAGGCTTATCGATGGTGTTGAGAATATGCAGGTTCTCTATGGTGAAGATACAGACAATGATCGTGTGGCTGATTCATACGATATAGCGGCTAATATCGTTAATTGGGCAAATGTAGTTAGCGTAAAATTAGCAGTACTATTTGCAACTGTCGAGCAGGACTTTGCCGGTCCATTGGACACAAAGGATGATTATCAGTTGTTGGATGCCCCTGCTTTTGACCCGACAACCGGCGATAATGACCATCGACGCCGAAAGATTATTGAAGCAACTGTCTCTCTTAGGAACCGACAACTATCATTATAAAAGTGTGACTGATTTCACATTTTATGTTAAAATGTGATGTAGTTCACATAATTTGTCAGTCACCAATTGCTAGCAAATTATAATGTTAACACATGTAAATTCAATGACTTGTGTTAGAAATGTGTACTGTTTCAAACTATTTTTAGTAAAAACAAAGTATCAAACGTGATATAAAGCTCTGCTGCATTATGTTTACTGATATGGCGGGATATAGATGCGAAGAATAAACAATTATAGACAGTCAATGCGGTTGCCTGAAGCTCAATCAGGTGCGGTGCTTTTTACTGCGCTTGTTATGATGGTGTTGATGACATTACTTGCTGTCACAATGATGGGTAATACTGCGATTGATGAGAGAATGGCACAGAATTCACAGGAACAAAATCGTGCATTCCAAGCTGCTGAAACCGGTATAGAGATGGCGCTTGCTAATAACGCATCATTGAGCACATCAAACGGTTTTGATGCTTCGGGAAACAATACTTTTCTTGGCGAAGACAAGACAAGTAGTTCGGGTGATGACCGTGTTTTTAGTCAAAACTCTGAAGGCGAAGGGTATGGGGTATCAATAGAGTATACATCTGTTTTTTTGCAAAAAACCCCAGTAACCCGGGGTTCTGGTTTCGATAGTTCATTTGCGAATTATTGGTTTGAAATTCAATCAAAAGCAAGAACAGATACAGGGGCATCATCAACAGTTGCTCTGGGCATGTTTCAAGTTGGTTCAAATTAAAAACGTTATAAGGAGTTGACAATAATGAACAAAACAAATATTTTTTTGACAACGCTTGGCTTGGTAATGTTTTTTACATTATCTCAAGTATCAGCAACGCAACTAAAAGATCTTGGTATGGATGGCGAAGTACGGATATATGATCTGGTGTGTTCAAGCGGAAAAGGAACAACACTTTATCAACCAGTTGGACCAGCCCTACCAGATGATGTTGAGCCGCTTGCAGAAGATGCAGAACTTGTCGAGCTAGCAGCTTTAAGTGATGATGGTGGTATTGATTTTAAACCTGAAAGTAAACCAAAAGTGTGTAGTACAATAGATGGTGGTGAGTTAGATTGCGCCGAGTATGAAGATCTTGATACTGCAGCGGAGGCAGTGTGTAAACAACTAGGATAAGTAAAAATTTAACAAACAATTTAACAATGTAACGTTATAAGGAGTTGACAATGTTGAGCACAAACAAATCTTTAAAAGTTTTTTTCTTACAATTGCGACAATTCGCACTTGCAGCAGTGTTAGTGTTTTCAAGTAGCGGTCAGGCTGATGATACCGAAATCTATATGGGTAAAGGTGCATCGGATAATAGTGAAACCCACCCTAATGTGCTCTTTATTTTAGACACATCCGGAAGCATGAATAGTCGTGATGCAGGAGCAAATAAACGTACTCCTAGAATGACGGTGCTCAAAGAAGCCATGGATGACCTGTTAACTAATCTTGATAACGTCAATGTTGGTATATCACGTTTCAGTAATAGCGGAGGTTCGGTTCTTTTTCCTATCACCCCAATAAACGGAAATGCCAAAATTGTTGTCGGTGAGTCAGATGGAAAGCAAAAAGCATTAGAGTTTAAAAACACATTACTGAATGTTGAAGATGATGCGGAGGAAAGGGTAGCAGGTGCTAGTGCAGGACAGGTATTTTTGCATGATGATGTGCTCGAAGCATTTGATTTTGGCGGTACCTCAGGCCAATCAGGCTCAGAAACGATTGAGGTGGCGATTAATACCGATGATATTTCGGAGTTTAACAGCAATGGACGTATGCTAAATACCAGTTTTGCCTACATCCATAATCTGGTGTCGACAGGCGTACGTTTCCAAAGTGTCAATATTGCACAAGGGACAACGATTATATCGGCGTTTATTGATTTTACACACAAGCTTCGAAGAACCAAACGTACGAATGCGGTCATATCAGGTTTAGATATATCAAACACATCAACTTTTAGTACCTCAAGTCGTGATTTATCAAGTCGTCAAACGACTAGCGCAACAGTTGCATGGGATGGCATCCCGGGCGGGAAGAAAAACAAAAAATTTAGCACACCAGATCTTAAAGATATTGTCCAAGAGATTGTTGATCGATCTGACTGGTCTTCTGGAAACGCAATGGGATTTAAAATCTTTACCAGCAAAGGGCAACGTCTTCCTTATGCGCGTAACGCAAGCTCAACACGTCAGCCAAAACTGCGTATAACACTACAGGCAACCGCAGGTGCAGAAGGTGATGACCAGATAATCGCACTACGTTTTGAAGATGTTCGAATTCCACGGGGTGCGAAATTACAGGAAGCGAAGCTATTGGTTACCAATTCAGCTGCAGGTGGACCAGACTCAGTGGTCTGGACAATGTCTACAGAACAAGTTGATAATTCTCAGCCATTTACTTCAACGAGTGGCAGTCTAAGCGCACGTAAAGGTGGCGGTGGTGTTGTTAACTGGACTGTTAAGACTGATGTGTTAAATGTTAAGCCAGCTGAATGTGGTACGGGTTGTACCGAACAACGCACAAAACCAACTAATGATATTAAGAGCATTATTGAGGAAGTAACAGGCCGTCAGGGTTGGTGTGGTGGTAATGCAATTACAATTTTTATTGAGGCTAGTAGTCCGACTGCAGATCAGATGCGTTTACTACATAGTCGCGATAGTACAGATGCTCAGCTTGCACCATCACTATTTTATACATATATGCCACAAAGTGGATGTATGAATAAAACAGAAGTCGCGCAAATTGCAAGAAGTGGTGATGATGCGGAACAATTCAATGATAGCTACTCCGGTAATAGAGTTAGCACAGTAGGTAATGATCTAGTTCTTGGTGATGATACTGATTCCGGAAGAGGCAACCAAATAGTAGGTCTTCGTTTTAGTGAGGTTGATATACCAAAGCAGGCCACGATTAAGTCAGCACATATTGAGTTTAGAGCAAAAGGAAAATCCACAGGCGCTGCAAGTTATACTATCAAGGGGATTAATGAAGATAATATTGGGGCATTCAGGTCTAAGAAAGATGGCATTTCGGGTAGTCGAACAACAAATGCATCTACAAACTGGGAAATGTCGGTGGATACCGCTGAAGATGGTTGGGATGATCCGGGCGCACAACATCAAACCGAAGATTTAACATCTGTCGTTCAAGAGATTGTCAATCGCCCTGGATGGAGTAACAAGAATAATATGGGTTTTGTTATTTCCGGTACCGGGACACGTCGTTGTGAAAGTTTTGATAACGATCCTTCAAAGGCCCCTCGTCTTGTTGTTGAATATGATGATTCGGTAGATATTCCCTTTAAATCGGTACGCGAAGTTCTTAAAGAGAAAGTAAGGAATTTACCGGCAAGAGGTGGTACTCCGATTGCAGGCGCAATGCTGGAATCTGCGAAGTATTTTCGCGGAGAAAAAATGCGTCATGGAAAAAATCGCGGGCAGTTTGGTGAAATTAGTCACCCCGGTTCGTATTGTATAGGCCCTGGTAATTGCCCAGGCGCTAAACCAACCACCAGTGGCGGCGGTTATTATGGCGGCGGCGGTGGTACTACGGATGAGTTTATGGTGCTTAATCCGAGAGGCTGTACTGAAAATAATTTGGGTAGTTTTAAATGTAATAATCGGAAAATTAATGGTAGTCCAGAATATATATCACCGATTAAAAATGATCTTGAGTGCGCGTCAAATCATCAGGTTCTTTTAACTGATGGTCAGGCAGGTACCAGAGATGATTCTGCTATCAGACCATTACTACCAAATACTAAATGGCGACCTGAAGGAAACAAATGCTACAAAAATAACGATAGTTTTAGATTAAAAGAAGATAAAAAACATAGTTATGTTCATGCACGCTCAAGTTATGGTTATGGTTATGGCGGTGGCTCATCTAACACACCAACACCTGAGTCTTGTGTCCCGGATCTTGTTGAATTTCAGTCAAAAGTAGATCAAAACAAGAGGATTCCCGGAGACCAGCTCGTCAAAACACATACCGTCGCTTTTAATATAAAAGGTGCAAATAGCGAATCCAATCGCCAATTTTTAAAAGATGTTGCAAATTTAGGTGGTGGTGGTGCTTATACAGCTGATACAGCAGGTGATTTGCAGGAAGTTTTTGAGGTAATTCTTTCAGAAGTGAGAAGTGCGCCGACTTCATTTGCTGCCCCAGCACTTGCAGTGAACGCGTTTAATAAACTTGAAAGTCGCAGCGATGTTTACTATGGAATGTTCACGCCAGATCTTTCACAACGTTGGAATGGTAATCTCAAGAAGTACAAACTTTGTATTTCAGGCGATTGTGTTTCAGAGAGTACGCCAGTAGGCACCGTGCTTGATGCAACCGGTAAGAGCACGATTGATTCGAAGACAAACAAGTTTCTAACAACCTCTCAAAGTGTTTGGTCAGATTCACAGGATGGCCCATTCACCACGCAAGGGGGTGCTGGTGCAGAAATAGAAGATCATACGCAAACGACGTTATATACCGACAGGAAGGATTCGTCGGGATATAGTTCCACTGATCTTGTAGGCGCAAATTTAGACGAAGTGCCCGGATTTAAGTTACAGGCTTCAGATGTTCTGAGTACTGATTTTACCGAAATGCGCGGTTCAATCTGTTCTGATATTTCAGAATCAGTTCGGACAACAGCAGGCGGCGATTGTGAAAAACGAATGTTGTGGTTACTTGGCAAACTACACACAACCGATGCTAATAACGATGTTAATGCAAACACACGTTGGTCAGTTAACGATATTCTGCATAGTTCACCTAGCGTCATTACTTATGGCGGTGTAAATACCAGTAGTGGCCAGACGTTTTTCGATAAGGTTGTTTACGGAACGAATGCCGGTTTCTTGCATATGGTTAACGGTTTAACTGGTAAAGAAGAATGGCGTTATATGCCAAGTGATTTTTGGTCGATGCAGCGTCAATTATTTAATAATCGTCAAGACACCCATACGTATGGCCTAGACGGTAAACCTGTCGTGTGGGCATGCGATCAATTCGATGATGGAAGCATCGACCAAGGTACCCGAAATATATCACCCACCAGTGGGGCTGGCTCACAAACATGCGAAAGTTCGAGCGAAGATTTTGTCCGTGTAATTACCTCAACCCGACGTGGTGGCGGTGACCATGGTTTCATTTATGCGCTTGATTTAAGCCCTACAAGGAACATTACTGATGATGCGGCAGGGCAAATTACACCAAAGTTTATGTGGCGTATTAGCGGTGGCGGGTCAACAGGCGATTTCACGCGTTTAGGGCAAACCTGGTCAGATCCAAAAATTGCAACAATTATGGTTAACCCAGGAGCACCACATGCGAAAGATGTGTTAATTTTTGGTGGTGGTTATGATCCAAAACTAGATGACAACAATATATTCTCAACAAGTGATAATGATGGTAGTGATTTCCTAGGAAATGCGATTTATATTGTTAATCCGATGAATGGAGAAAAGATGTTATCTATTAGCGGCAAGGGTACCGGTGCAGATATTGAAGTCGACGATATGCATTTTTCTATCCCATCTGCAATTTCAATTCTTGATTCAAATAGTGATGGTCAAGTAGATCGTTTATACGTCGGTGATTTAGGTGGACAAGTCTGGCGTGTTGATTTGGCTCAGGCGTTACCAATTAGCGGCAATAGAGCCACAGGTACGGTGATTGGAAAATTAGCAGATGTATCTGGTAATACCGCCGGAGAAAGACGACGTTTCTTTTCGCCTCCATCTGTTGTTCAGGTAAAGGATACAGCATTTTCAGAAACTGAAGAATACGACTATGTATTGATAGGTTCCGGGGATCGTCCGCATCCATTATTGACAACAGAAAAGGATAAATTTTATGCTTTTCGCGATCGCTTTATAGCAGAAAATTCACTTAAAGATTCCAACGGAGATCATGTGTGTGGCGATGGCGATGGCTACCCAAAATCAAATCACAAACCGATATCTCATGATGATGCGGCTAGTTTAATTAATGCCACCACAAAGGGCCTCAAAGACCATGACGCGGATGCAGTACAGAGTGCCGATGGTTACTTTTTTGACTTTGCTGAAGCAAATAGTGGCAAACCTGGAGAGAAAGCGCTTTCAGCTCCTTTAACTGTAGGCGGGGCAGTTGCCTTCACAACCTTTGACCCTACGGTTGAGCAAGGTACTGGTAATCAGACGTCAGGCGATAAAGATAAAAGTGACCCATGCGGAGCAGTACCGAATATCGGAACGGCACGCGCTTATCATATTAATATCCTATCTGGCGACATACCTGAGACCAGTGAAGTTGCTAGAGGCAGAGGTGCAAATAGATTAAGAAAGACGATCGGCAGCGGAATCCCATCTGACGTGGTTCCTCTTTTTACCCGAGATGGAATTGTCGGTATTACACAATCTGACGGTATTGGGCAAACGCTTGGACCACTATCTCAAAATGCACCTGAAAGAGCTTACTGGAATGAGTCGATTGAATTCTAGTTTATATAGCAAAGAGGTGTTTTTTTTAGGAACGAATATTTATGATGTTATTACGTAGAGTTGGAAAGCCAGAGCTTGGGTTCACTTTGATTGAATTGATGATTGTGGTTGCGATTATTTCAATTCTTGCAGCCATTTCTTTTCCAGCTTATGACGCATATGTTATTCGTGGTAAACGTGCCGAAGGCAGGGCGATGCTCATGGATGCCGCATCAAAGATGGAAAAGCATTACGGTGATTGTCTTAAGTTTGGTACAAACATTGCTGCGGCAAAGGATTGTGCAGCTAACGATGTAAACCTCTGTGGTGCCGATGTATGTCTCAGCGAAACGGACAAATACACTCTGACTTTGGACAATGCAGGTGCAAATAGCTATACAGTTGTTGCAGCACCATCGTTTGATGATACAGAGTGTGGCACTTTCAAGTTAAAACATACTGGCGAGAAGTGTAGTGCCGGTAATTGTTCAACAGATGGTGCAGCTCAAGCAGATGATGTAGCTAACTGTTGGGGTCGCTAATACAAGTTAAGTAGTTAGTAGATTTTTACCTATTAAATATCTAATCTCACTCCCATGCATTCATTTGTTAAGTTAATTAGTAGCAGCTTGTTGTACGTTATGTTTTTAAACAGCGGACATGTGTTTGCTGATGATGCTACCTTGGATTACGACAAGCTACGCGAGAAGATTACTTTTGGAAAGGCGACTCTTTTGGAAGTAAGACAAGCCTTAACTGAGCCTAGTGTTGTCAATCTTACAAATACTCTTCATGCGCTATATTCGATGCGTTGGCATAGAGGCGTATTACATCTGAATCAGCATATTTGGGATAGAAAGCGTGCAAAATACCCTGAATTAGCATGGGATTTACTTGAGAAAATCCCACCTCGAATTGCGCTTGCAAGTACGATTAATCGAATCAGAATATTTCATACTGAAGAATATAAAGCATTCATTCGTTCATATCGTTACTCTGATCATGAATTTATTCGCGCACAGGTTGTGGTAGCGCTTGGTTTAAATGGGGACCCAGACGATATCGAATATTTAGTTCAAATGGTTAACTCAAATAATAGATACGTTATTCAAACTGCGATAACTAGCCTCGCACTCTTAGGTCATGAGAACGCTAAAGATGCCATGATTATACTTGAAGATGAATACAGGGATGACCCTCGCGGAGAATTATTAAGAGAGTTATTAAAATATGCCTATAAATGGGAACCGTGAATTGAAGTTTAATAATTACAAACTTCTTTAACAATTTTCTCAGATTTTTTTATTCCTAGTTGTCTTTCTTCTTCAGGAAGCGCACGTACTGTCCCGTCATCTTCTGTGATAGATACCTTCGGAAATTGGTAATTAGCCAAATTCTTTTTTGCTTTTTCACAAAGTACCTTATTTTCTGCTAATTGTTCTTTTTTAGTAGCCGCGTCTGCCTTTTCTTTTTTTCTTTTTTCATTACGCTTATTAAGCGATTTAGATTTCTTTTTGAGAGCATCATTTGCGCTCTGCGTATCAACATTATCACTGAACTTTATCGTCTCAACACCGTCTTCTGTAATTGTATTTGGTGTTTTCTCACCATAATGAACATTCCCTTCATCATCGACCCACTTATATATTTCGGCCGGGACTGATAAAGCAATCAGCCAACTGAGCAGAATAATAGATGAATTAGAGATTCTGGATCGTGTAATTTTCATGCTCAAAATAGCTTTAGCTCCGTATTCAGTGTTTTTTAGTATATGAATTTAGTAGGATATTTGTAAGCAAAGAAATAAAATTCTA
>Ga0163108_10000947_pt1 | contig 21404 bp, 18 predicted proteins | sample Fk1155metaG_FD_109644 | JGI IMG/M metagenome (GOLD analysis project Ga0163108, IMG submission 109644) | Marine microbial communities from the Central Pacific Ocean - Fk160115 155m metaG | ecosystem: Environmental > Aquatic > Marine > Oceanic > Photic zone | place: The Central Pacific Ocean...
ATGGCATCCTCCTGTCGCGATGTCCGCTGTCCAACGCGGTCCCTGCCGCCCCGGTTTCTAGCCCTCGCCACGCCGCAGGGCGGGCAGGCCGACCCCCGCCGCATCGAAACCGCCATCGACGGCCAGAACCTGCCCGGTGATGAAGCTGGCCTTGCCAGAGGCCAGAAACACGATCCCCTCGGCGATCTCGCGTGCCTCGCCGTAGCGGTTCAGCGGAATGGCGTCGTAATAGGCCGCGATGATTTCCGGCGCGTGAACCGCCATCGCCAGCTTGGTGCGCACCGGACCGGGGGCGATGCAATTCACACGGATGCCCTTTTCGCCCAGTTCGACGGCGAATTGCTTGGTCATGTGGATCACCGCCGCCTTCGAGGTGCCATAGGCCACCCGCAGGGTCGAGGCGCGCAGCCCCGAAATCGAGGCGATGTTCACGATTGCGCCCTTGCTGTCGGTCAGCGCCGGAACCAGCGCCTGCGAGCACAGGAAAACCCCGTCCAGATTGGTCTGCATGACCTCGCGCCAGGCCTCGTAACCGGTGTTCTCGACCCGGCCGAACAGGGCCACGCCGGCATTGTTGACCAGCGCGTCCACCCTGCCAAAGACCTGCAACGCCTCGGCCGCCATCGCCTGAACCTGTTCGCGGTCCGAAATGTCGGCGGCAATGACATGCACGCCCTTCAGGGCGGCGGCGGCGCTGGTCAGTTCCTCGGCGTCCCGATCGACCATGACGACGCGCCAGCCCTGTTCCAGAAACAGCTCCGTGCTGGCCAGCCCGATGCCGCGCGCGGCCCCCGTGACCAATGCGACCTTTGCCTCATGGCTCATGACATCTCCTCCGGTTCGATGACGATTTCGACGGTGACGCCGACCGGGTTTGCACCCTCGGCCAGAACGCCCGAATGGACAAGGCCATCGGTATCGACGACCTCGATGGGCAGATGCGGGCGGCCATCGCGCAGCACCGCACCCGCGAAATGCAGTTCGGTCGCCATGCAATCGACGCAAGCGCCATCCTGAAAGCGGATATGGTCGATGCTGCCGACGCCGTGGATGCGGGCATCGGTGATCGCGTGCTCGGCGCAGAGCGAGGCAATGGCCGTCGCCACGTCCTCGCCCGGCCGCAGCCGCGCCAGAAGCCCGCCGCCGGTGCCACCGCCCTGCGGCTGGAACAGGGTAAAGGCGGTTTCGGCATCGGGCAGGGCCTCGAACCAGGCATCGTCGCTGCCGATCCCGTGCAGGACGGCATCCCTGGCCAGCACCGAATCCAGCGGCAGCAGATGGCCCATGCGATCCTGCCAGATGCCGTGGCAATGCAGGAACGTGGCGCCATCCTTTTGCCCGATGATGGCCGTGGCCGGTCCGACAAGGGTCGGCCCCTCCAGCGCGATCCGGTCCGAATACCAGGCCGCGTGAAGCCCGTCGCGCGAGAATGCCGGCAGAACGTAATGCAGCGGATCGCAGACAGCGCCGTCCAGCCGCAGCATCCCGCCCCGGCAGCCCGCAGCCTCGAAGATCGCGGCCACCGCGTCCATCACGCCCTGACCGGCGCGAACCCGGCCCGAAACCCGCCGCAGCCTCGCACGGACGGCCTGCACCCGCGCCGTGGCGCGCGGGCCGGGATGGATCATGCGGCCCTTCATGCGCGGTCCAGCAGGGATTGCGCCTCCAGCGCCTCGCGGATCAGCTTCTTGGTGATCTTGCCATAGGCCGATTTCGGCAGTTCCGGCCAGAACAGCACCCGGTGGGGCCGCTTGTATCCCGATATCCTGTCCGCCAGGAAATCCTTCACCTCGTCCTCGGTCGCGCTTTCGCCGGGGCGGCAGACGCAGATCGCCCAGCCGACCTCGCCCCATTTGCGGTCGGGCACGCCCAGCACCGCGACCTCGGAGATCGCCGGATGGGTCAGGATCTTTTCCTCGATCTCGCGCGGATAGACGTTCGAGCCACCCGAGATATACATGTCCGACGCCCGCCCGGTGATATAGACGAAGCCCTGCGCATCCATGTGGCCCAGATCGCCGGTGCGGAACCAGCCGTCGCGAAAGGATTTGGCATTCGCATCTGCGTTGTCGAAATAGCCCGCGAAGACCGCCGGGCCGATCACGCACAACTCGCCCGTCTCGAAGGGCGGCAGCGCGCGGCCCTGATCGTCCTGCACCTGCACCTCGATGCCGGTCCGGGGAAAGCCGCAGGTGCCTTCGCGGGCATCGTCATCCGCGCTGTGCAGCCATGTGGGCAGGACGGTGATGTTGCCCGTCACCTCGCCCAGCCCGAAATACTGCACCAGGACCGGCCCAAGCGCGGCCAAGGCGCGTTTCTGATCCTCGCGATACATCGGTGCGCCGGCATAGATGACGTAGCGCAGCGAGGTATGATCGAAATGGTCCAGGCTTTCATCCTCGACCAGCATCTTCAGGATCGTCGGCACCGTGAAGATGGTCGAGACGCGCCAGACCTCGACCAGTTTCCAGGCCGTCGCCACGTCGAACTTGTCCGATGGCATCAGCACCGTCTTCACCGCGCGGGCCACCTGGGTCAGTTGATGCACCCCGGCGCCGTGCGACAGCGGCGCCACGACCAGCGAGGCATCCTCGGGCGTCAGCCCCGGCATCAGGTCGGCCAGATGGCTGGTGACGACAAAGGCCATCTGCCCATGGGTCAGCACCGATGCCTTGGGCCGCCCGGTCGTGCCGGAGGTGAAGAAGAACCAGCAGGGATCGTCGCGATCCACCGCCGCCACCTGCGGATGCCGGCCTAGATGCGCCTCGGTCAGCGCGCTTACGGAGGGGCCGAAATCGGCATCCCCGAAAGCCAGCAGGCGCAGGTCCGGCGCGGCCCCGGCGCAGGCCGCCGCGTGATCGGGGAAACGCGCATTGCAGATCATGAACCGCGCGCCCGAGCTTTCGGTCAGATAGACCAGTTCCTCGGGCGTCTGGCGGTAATTCGCGGGCACCCAGACGCCGCCCGCGCGCCAGACGGCGAACATGGCCTGCATCATCTCCATGCAGTTCTGCGACTGGCACTGCACCCGGTCGCCCTTGTCCAGGCCCATGTCCTGCAAGGCCAAGGCCAGCGCATCGGTCCGCGCCTCGAACTGGGCCCAGGTCCATTGCGCATCGCCCATGACCAGCGCCACGTCCTGCGGCACCCGCCGCGCCGCTTGCGTCAGGAAGGTGGCCAGGTTCATCACCCGTGTCGAAACCGGCGGCTGCAACGGGCTCATCTCACCCGCTCCAGGATGGAACAGTAATTCGCGACCGCCGCCCCGCCCATGTTGAACACGCCCGCAAGCGCCGCATCCGGCACCTGCATGGCGCCGCCTTCGGCCATCAACTGCATCGCGGCCATGACGTGCTGGCTGACGCCGGTCGCGCCGATCGGATGGCCGCGCGATTTCAGCCCGCCCGAGGGGTTGACCGGCAGCGCCCCGTCGAACCGGGTCACGCCGTCGCGGATCGCCCGCCAGCCCTGCCCGGCGGGGGCCAGCCCCATCGCCTCGTATTCGATCATCTCGGCGATGGTGAAACAATCATGCGTCTCGACCAGATCCAGATCATGGATCGCCAGCCCGGCCCGAGCCAGTGCCGCGGCCCATGCCCGGTGCGCGCCCTCGAAAGCGATCGGGTCGCGCCGCGACAGGGCCAGCAGATCGCCCGCCTGAGCCCGCGCCCGGAACCCGATCCCCCGCGCCAGCCCGGCGGCGGTTTCCACATCGGCCAGCACGATCGCCGCCGCCCCGTCCGAGATCAGCGAGCAATCCGTGCGCCGCAGCGGCCCGGCCACGCGCGGGTTCTTGTCGGAAATCGTGTTGCAGAAATCGATGCCGAAATCCTTCTGCATGTGGGCATGGGGATTGCGCATCCCGTTTTCGTGATTCTTGGCGGCGATCATCGCCATCTCGTGGGACCGGTCGCCGTGGCGCTGGAAATAGCTGCCGGCGATCTGGCCGAAGACGCCTGCGAAGCCGCCCTCGACATCGGCCTCCTCGGCGACGTAGCTGGCCGCCAGAAGAATGTCGCCGACCTCGGCCACGGGGGTCGCGGTCATCTTCTCGGCCCCGATCACCAGCGCCGTGCGGCCCCGCCCCGAAGCGATGAAATCCGCCGCCGCATACAGCGCGGCCGAGCCGGTGGCGCAGGCGTTCTCCGTCCGCATGAAGGGCACGCCCGCCAGTTCCGGTGTGCCCATCGCAACCAGCGCACCCTGAAAATCCTGCCGGCTGAAACCGTTGTTCCAGACCCCCGCGAAGATGCCGTCCACCGCGTCGGGCGGGATCCCGGCATGGTCCAGCGCCGGCCGCGCCACCTCGGCCATCAGGGCCATCGTGTCGGGGGCCTCGGACTTGCCGAATTTCGTATGTGCCCAGCCGACGATCAGCGGATCATTCTGCATCATTGCCGTTCCTTTCTGCCGGCGGCCAGTGCCGCCTCGATCAGCCGCGCCTCGTCGTGCAGCAGGGCCGCCAGCCGCGGCTGGCGATCGGAACCCATCCGGGCCTCGATCGCGGCCAGCGACAGCGCGGCGGCGGGGGTGCCGTCGGGCCACAGGATCGCCACGCCGATGCCCCATGAACCGGCCACGACCCGACCCGGATTGACGGCATAGCCGCGTTCCCGCGCCAGATCCACATCGGCGCCCAGACGATCCGAGGCTGCGCCCATCCTTTGCCGCAGCGCGTCCTGCAACCGCGCCAGAACCGCATCGGCACGCGCCTTGGGCATGGCGGCCAGCACCGCCAGACCGCCGGCGCCCACCCCCAGCGGATTGCGGTCGCCCTTCTGCAACGCATGGGTGCGGATCGGAAAATCGCCGTCCTCGCGGTGCAGGCACAGGATATGATCGCCTTGCGGAACCGAGATGAAGGCAGTGTCGCCGGTCGCCCGCGCCAGACGGCGCAGATTGTCGGCCGCGTGGTTCAGCATGCCGTGCCGCGACGCCGCCAATGATCCCAGCAGAAACGCCTCGGGGCCCAGATGATAGCGCCGCGTCGCGCCGTCCTGTTCGATCAGTCCCGCACCGGCCAGCGCCATCAGCAGCCGCCGCGCCGTCGGGCGCGACAGGCCGGTTTCGCTGACCAGCCCGGCCAGCCCGCGGCCCGCATCGCCGCCACGCCCGACCAGCGACAGCAGCGCCAGCGCCCGTTCGACGGATTGCGCGCCCGACCCCGCCGGAGCGGGCTCGGGGTCGTGTCGATGCCGGGCGCCGGTCTGCATCGCGGATTACAGCGTGCGGCCGACCGCCGATTCCAGGATCGCCCAGGCCTCGTCGCCATAGGTCTTCTTCCACTCGGCGTAAAAGCCCGCCTCGCGCAGCTTGTCCTCGAACGGCTTGGGATCGACATCGTTGAAGACCAGACCCTGCCCCTCCAGTTCGCCCCGCAGATCGGCGTTCAGCTGCATCACGTCCTGGCGCTGGTCCATGCCTGCCTTGTTGAAGTTCTCGGCCACGATCTGTTGCAGATCCTCGGGCAGGGCGCCCCAGGCGCGGCGGTTGGCCAGCATCCAGAACCCGTCCCACATGTGGTTGGTCATGCTGACATATTTCTGCACCTCCCACATCTTGGCGACCTTGATGATGGCCAGCGGGTTTTCCTGCCCGTCGACGACGCCGGTCTGCAATGCGGTATAGACCTCGGCGAAGTTGATCGAGGTCGGCGCCGATCCGAAAGCGGTGAACATCGAGGTCCAGAGCGGCGAGACGGGAACCCGGATCTTGAAGCCTTCCAGATCGGCCGGCCCCTCGATCGGCTTGGTCGACGTGGTCGTCTGGCGAAAGCCGTTATCCCAGATCTTCTCCATCACGACCAGGCCCGCATCCTCGATCTGGCCGCGCTCATAAGCGCCCAGTTCGCCATCCATCGCCTTCCAGACGGCATCGTAATCCGGGAAGGCGAAGCCGATACCGTTGATCGAGGCATTGGGCACCAGCGTCGACAGGATCACCGGCGACAGCAGGAAGAATTCGACCCCGCCGGCGCGCAACTGGCTCAGCACGTCGGTATCCGCGCCCAGCTGGTTCGATGGAAAGACCTGCACATCGACGCGGCCGTCGGATTGTTCGGCAATGGCCTTGACCGCCTCGGCGGCGCGGATATTGGTCGGGTGTTCCAGCGGCTGGTTGTTGGCCAGCTTCATGGTGAATTCGGCGGCATTGGCAGGGCGCAGCCGGATGAACGGCGAGGCCAGCACCCCGGCCGAGGCCCCCAGAACCAGCGAACGGCGGTTGAATTTCATGATCATGTCCTCCCTTGGATCATAGAAACGCGGTCGAGAATTGCGGAATCGCGGCGATCACGGCCAGACCGACCATCAGCGCGGCCAGATAGGGCCAGACGCGGGCCATGACCTGATCGGCCTCGGCCCCGCCGATCTTGCAGGCGATGTAGAAACCGATGCCGATGGGCGGCGCCATCAGACCGATATTCATCGCGGTCACGACGATCATCGCGTAGTGGATGTCGTGGATGCCGAGGCCGCGCGCGATGGGAAACATGATCGGCGCCAGCAGCACGATGGCGGGCAGACCCTCCAGCACGCAGCCCAGCACCAGAAAGATCACGATGCTGGCCAGAATGAAGGTCGCCGCACCGCCCGGCAGACCGGTGACGAAGGTCAGCAGATCGCGCGCGAAGCCCGATTGCGTCAGCCCCCAGGCCATCGCCGAGGCCGCGCCCAAAATCAGCAGGATCGCACCCGACATGGCGACGGTTTCCACCAGCATCGGCGTGATCCGGCGCATCGGGATGCCGCCGTAAAGCACGATCCCGGCGACCCAGGCATAGAGCACGGCGACGGTCGAAACCTCGGTCGCGGTGGCCACGCCGCCGCCGACCAGGCCGCGGATCATGAAGGGCAGGACCAGCGCCGGCACCGCGATCACCGCCGCCCGGCCGGCATCGCCCCAGGTGGCGCGGCGGACCGCCGACATGTCCTCGGCCCGCGCCTTCCAGCGGGCAAGCACCGCCAGCGCGACCAGCAGCACCATCGCGATGAACAGCCCGGCCGTGAACAGCCCCGCAATCGATACGCCCGCGACCGAGCCCAGCACGATCAGCACGATCGAGGGCGGCACCGTATCGGCCATCGCCGCGCCCGCCGCCATCTGGGCCGTCATCTCTGGCACCGAATGGCCGCGCCGCTTCATTTCGGGAAACAGCGCCGGGGCGACGGTGGCCATGTCCGACACCTTCGACCCCGAAATCCCGGAAACCAGAAACAGCGATCCCAGCAGGACATAGCTCATCCCGGCCTTCACGTGCCCCAGGAACGACGCCAGGAAACTGACGATGGCGCGGCCCATTCCGGTCGCGTCCAGGATGCAGCCCAGCAGCACGAAGACCGGCACCGACAGCAGGATGATCGACGACATCCCCTCGTCGATCCGTCCGATCATCACGAAGACCGGCGAGCGGGTGGCGAAGGTCAGATAGGCCAGCGTGCCCAGAGCGAAGCAGAAGGCGATGGGCACGCCCGCGACCAGCAGCAGCCCGACCACAAGGCCCAGAAAGATCGGCAGGTTCCAGTTGCCGATCCCCATCAGGGCGGGCTTCGCCAACCACAGCAGTCCGGCGATCGCCGCGAAAACCGCAAGGCTGACCGCGATCCGGCGCCATTCGCGGGTGCGGATCACCGACAGGACCGTCAGCACCGCCATCAGCCCGATCCCTGCCGGCAGCGCCGAGGCCCGCCACGACATCGGAATTCCCAAGGCGGGCGAGGTGACGTAGCTTTCCTCGTAGGCATAGCTGGCGGCGACCGGCAGCAGCCGCAGCAGCAGCACCGCCACCAGCGCCTGCCCCGCCACCTCGACCCAGCGGGTCAGGGGCGCGGGCAGCATCGGCAGGAACACCGTCAGCCGCATGTGTTCGTGGCGATCCACCGCCAGCGCCGCGCCGAACATCGCCATCCAGATGAATGCGATCGAGGCAACCTCGTCGCCCCAGATCAGCGGCTTGTTCAACAGATAGCGCGAGGTGACATTGGCCAGGACCGTGACGATCATCACCACCAGCAGCGCCGCCGAGGCCAGCTCGACCGGCCGCATCCAGGATTCCGCCCGCCTGGGCTGTGACAGTGATTCGACCCCGCCAAGCGCCAGCTCGGCATCCGGCTCATCAGCCAGCTGCATCCGCGATCCTCTCCCTGGCGCCCCCCGGCGCCGCCATCCACGATATGGACGGCCGTTCCCGGGGCCGGACGTTAGGCAGGGAAAGCCTGCCGGGCAAGAAGAAAATCCCGGCAAAGAATCGAATGACATGCGTCCACGATATGGACTCTGCTCAGCCCGCCATCGTCATTCAGCCCCGCCCTGCGGCCTGGCGCGCGGCCGCGACATTGCTGTCGCCGCCACCCGAGCCCGCGCTGACCGATGCCTCATTCCCGGCCGCTGCCATGCTGGGCCAGAAGATCGGCAAAGCGTTCGCCCTGGATCAGGATATGGGCGCGCTGCGCGGCCTCGGCCGCCGCGGCGTCGCCCGCCTCGATGGCGGCGACGATCCGTCCGTGTTCGGCCAGCGACTGACGCAGGCGGCGGGGCAGACGCAGTTGCTGACGGCGAAAGGGCGTCAGCCGCAGATGCAGCAATTCGGCCTGCTGGGACAGGAACAGGTTGCCCGATCCGCGATAGATGGCGCTGTGAAAGCCCTTGTTCGCGGTATAATAGGCCGAGGCGTCGCCGGTATCGGCCGCCGCCGCGCAGCGGGCCAGCCAGCCGCGCAGATCCGCAAACAGGTCGGGGTCGCCGCGTCGCGCACAAAGCCGGGCGCAGACGGCCTCCAGTTCCGCCATCACCTCGAACATCTCGACGATGCGTCCGATCGAGGGGTTCAGCACCTGCGTTCCCCGGCGCGGCTTCAGTTCGACCAGCCCCGATGCCGACAGGCGCTGCAATGCCTCGCGCACCGGCGTGCGCGAGACGCCGAAACGCTCGGCCAGGGCGGGCTCTTCCAGTCGCGTGCCGGGGGGCAGGACGCCTTCGACGATCTCGGCCTCCAGCCTCTCGCTGATGTCGTCGGCGGCGCTGGCCATCACGATCCTTTCTGTTTGTGTGCATAATTATTGCTTGTGTATACACAAAAGTCGAGACAGAATGAGCACCGGGAGAATGAACAGCCGCGTCCGATGCGGCGAAACGGGGCGGGCTCCGCCCGAGGGAGGAAAGATGAAGTTCAAGTCAACCTGCGCCGTTCTGGCGCTGAGTGTCGCGATGCCGCTGGCCGCCGGGGCCGAGGTTCTGAAAGCCAGCCACCAGTTTCCGGGCGGCAAGGGCGATGCCCGCGACGAGATGATGCAGATGATCGCCAAGGACGTGGCCGATGCCGGCGTCGATCTGGAAATCCGCGTCTATCCGGGTGAATCGCTTTACAAGGCCAAGGAACAATGGAGCGCGCTGACCAGCGGGCAACTGGACATGACCTCGTTCCCGCTGGACTACGCGGCGGGACGGGTGCCGCAATTCAGCGTGACGCTGATGCCGGGACTGGTGCGCAACCACGAACGCGCCGCGCGGCTGAACGATTCGCCCTTCATGGACACGATCCACAAGCTGATCGAGGATAACGGGGCCATGGTCCTGTCGGATGCCTGGCTTGCCGGAGGTTTCGTCAGCAAGAAGAACTGCATCACCGCGCCGGACACGATTTCGGGCCAGGTGACGCGGGCGGCGGGACCGGCCTTCGAGCAGATGCTGGTCGGCGCGGGCGCCTCGATTTCCTCGATGCCCTCGTCCGAGATCTATACCGGGATGCAGACCGGCGTTCTGGACGCGGCCAATACCTCGTCGGGGTCGATGGTCAGCTACCGGCTGTATGAACAGGCCAAATGCCTGACCGCACCGGGTGAAAACGCCTTGTGGTTCATGTATGAACCGGTCCTGATCTCGAAGAAGACGTTCGATCGGCTGACCCCGGAACAGCAGCAGGCGCTGAAGGATGCCGGCCAGCGGGCCGAGGAATGGTTCGCCGAACAGGCCGCCGGGCTGGACAGCAAGATGGTGGACACCTTCGAGAAGGCCGGGGTCGAGGTCGTCACCATGTCGCCCGAGAATTTCGACGCCTGGCTGAAGATCGCTCAGGATACCTCGTACAAGAATTTCTCGAACGAGGTCGAGGGCGGCAAAGATCTGATCGACCAGGCGATGGCGGTCGAATGATCCTGGCGATGACCCGCGGAACGGGAAGCCGCGGAGGGTGGCGATGAGCGGCCTTCTGCGGCTTCTGAACGGTCTTGCCCGGCTCAGCGGCCTGCTTGCGATGATGCTGCTGGCCGCGGCAACGGTCGTGGTGACGCAGATGGTGTTTTCCCGCTATGTTCTGGGCGCCTCGACCGTGTGGCAGACCGAATTCGTCATCTACGCCACCACGGCGGCGATGATGCTGGGCAGCCCCTACGTGCTGGCGCTGCGCGGCCATGTCGGGGTCGATCTGCTGGTCGAGGCGGCCGGTCCGGGGCTGCGGCGGGTCTTCGCGCTGATCTCGGGGCTGGCCTCGTTGGGCTTTGTCGGCGCGCTGGCCTGGTCCGGTTTCGTCTTTCTCTACGAGGCCGCCTCGCGCGGCTGGACGACCGACACGATCTGGGCGCTGCCTCTGTGGATCCCGTTCTGGCCGGTGCCTTTCGCGATGGGGCTGATGATGCTGCAACTGATCGTGCAGATGCTGATAGCGATCACGGGCGAGACGCCCGGCAAGGAGGTCTGATGTCTCCGTCCATGGCGGGTATCGCCGTTCTGGTCACGATGCTGGGCCTGCTGGGCGCGGGCACACCCATCGCCTTCGCGCTTGGCTTCGTCGCGGTCGCGGCGCTGGTCCTGTCCGAGGGGTTCAGCGCCATCGGTGGTCTGTCCGAAACCTTCTTCGCCGGGCTGGCCAATTTCGGCATGGTCTCGGTGCCGATGTTCATCCTGATGGGCGCCGCCGTCGCCAGTTCGCCCGCGGGCAGGGATCTGTACGAAGCGCTGGACCGCTGGCTTTACCGGGTGCCGGGCGGCATGGTCATGTCCAATATCGGCGCCTGCGCGCTGTTTGCCGCGCTGTCGGGCAGCAGCCCCGCAACCTGTGCCGCCATCGGCAAGATGGGCATCCCGGAAATGACCAAGCGCGGCTATCCCGACAGCCTGGCCGCCGGATCCATCGCGGCGGGCGGCACGCTGGGCATCCTGATCCCGCCCTCGGTCACGATGATCGTCTACGGCATATCGACCGAGACCTCTATCGGGCGGCTGTTTCTGGCCGGGCTGCTGCCGGGGCTGATGCTGACGGTGCTGTTCATGGCCTGGGCGCTTATCGATTGCTGGCGCAAGGGGATCGCGCTTGGCGATGTGACGCGGCGCTATTCGCTGGCCGAACGGCTTGAGAACCTGCCCCGCGTGCTGCCCTTCCTGCTGATCGTGGCCGCCATCCTGTTCGTGCTTTATGGCGGCGTCGCCACGCCCTCGGAGGCGGCCGGCACCGGCGCGCTGATCTGCATCCTGCTGGTCGCGATCATCTACCGGATGTGGCGGGCGGGCCCGATGATCGCGATCTTCCGCGACACCATCCGCGAGGCGGTGATGATCATGCTGATCATCGGTGCGGCCGAATTGTTCGCCTTTGCCCTGTCCTCGCTGTTCATCACCCAGACCGTCGCCGGTGCCATCGCCGATCTGGAGGTCAATCGCTGGATCCTGCTGATCGTGATCCAGCTTTTTCTGCTGGTCGCGGGCTTCTTCCTGCCGCCGGTCGCCATCATCCTGATGTCGGCGCCGATCCTGATGCCGATCCTCGATTCGGCGGGCTTCGATCCCTACTGGTTCGCGGTCATCCTGACGATCAACATGGAGATCGGGCTGATCACGCCGCCTGTGGGGCTGAACCTCTATGTCATCAACGGGATCGCGCCGCAGATTTCGCTGCGCGACATTCTCTACGGCTCGCTGCCCTTCGTCGGGATGATGGTGCTGGGCATGGTGCTGCTGTCGATCTTTCCGCAGATCGCCCTGTTCCTGCCGGATCTGATCATGGGGCCCGCGCTATGACGCTGACGGCGCAGCTCTATGACCGCCTCAGCAGCCTTGTCGTCAGTTCCGGCTGGCGGCGCGGCAAGGGCACGCCGCCGCCGGCGCCGGATGCGCTGATCGGGGCCGCCCGCGCGCTGACGGAACTGCAATCGGAAACCCGCGGCATGGCGGTTGCGGCGGATATCCTGGCGGGCTATGCCGCGCTGGACGATCCCGAAAAGCGCATCTTCTTCGAGGGCCTGCGCGACGGTTTCGACCCCGACCACGCGGCGCTGGCCCGGGCTGCAAAGGTCTGGCTGGACAAGGGATCGCCCGCCGATCTGGAAGCCCTGTCGCGCTTGGCCGAGCCTCCGCGCCAGGAATTGCTGCGGCGGCTGAACATGGCGCAGGGCGGGACCGTCCGGCTGGTGGGGATGCGCGCCGACCTGCTGCGGCTGACGGGCCGCGACCGGACCTTTGCCCGCGTCGATGCCGATTTCCGTCACCTGCTGCGGTCCTGGTTCAATCGCGGATTTCTGCAATTGCTGCGCATCGACTGGCACAGCCCGGCCTTGCTGCTGGAAAAGCTGATCGAATACGAGGCAGTCCACGAGATCCGCGATTTCCGCGATCTTCAGCGCCGGGTCCTGCCGGTGGATCGGCGCTGCTATGCCTATATGCATCCCGCCATGCCCGACGAGCCGCTGATCTTCGTCGAGGTCGCGCTGACCCGCGGGCTGCCCGATTCCGTGCAGGCGCTGATCGACGAAAGCCGTGCACCGCTGGACCCCGAAGACGCCGATACGGCCGTCTTCTATTCCATATCGAACTGCCAGTCGGGGCTGGCGGGCATCAGTTTCGGCAATCTGCTGATCAAGAACGTGGTCGCCGAACTGTCCCGCGAATTGCCCGAACTGGCGACCTTCGTCACGCTGTCGCCGATTCCCGGCCTGCGCGCCTGGCTGGAGGAACGGGCCGCCGCGGGCGAGGCCGAGGCCACCGCCCTGCTGCGCGATCCGCAGCCCGGCCCGCTCACCGCACAGACCGCGCGCTACCTTCTGCTGGCCAAGGATGCCAAAGGCCGGCCCCGCGATCCGGTGGCCCGCTTTCACCTGGGCAACGGCGCCGAGGCGCACCGCCTGATCGCCGGCGCCGACATTTCGGACCGGGGAACGAGGCAAAGCCTCGGGATGATGGTCAACTACCTCTATGACCGGCGCCGGATCGAGGCCCAGCACGACGATTTCACCGAACGCGGTATCATCGCCGCGCCGAAGCGGTTGCAGGACATCGCGCGCAAGGCCGAGATCGAGGCCGCCCCGGCCGGCAGACGGACCAAAACGGACAGCAAGACATGACGAACACGCTTTTCGACGCATTGATGGCCCCGCACAAGGGCGAGGCGCGCGATTTCCTGATCCTGCCGGACGGATCAAGCCTGTCCTATGACGACATCCATCGCCTGTCGGGCCGGCTTGCGAACCTGCTGACGGCGCAGGGCGTGAAGCCCGGCGACCGGGTGGCGGTGCAGGTCCAGAAATCACCCGAGGCGCTGGCCCTCTATCTGGCGACGATCCGCGCGGGCGCGGTCTTTCTGCCGCTGAACACGGCCTATACCCCGGCCGAGATCGCCTATTTCGTCGGCGATGCCGAACCCGCGCTTGTCGTCTGCGATCCCGCCCGCGCGGCCCGGCGCGACGACTTCCTGCCCGATGGCGGCAAGCTGATGACGCTGGACGCGGATGGCAAGGGCGACTTGATCGAGGCCGCGATCTGCCATGCCGAGGTGCAGAACCCGGTGCCGCGCCGGGGCGATGATCTGGCGGCGATCCTTTACACCTCGGGCACGACCGGCCGGTCCAAGGGCGCCATGCTGAGCCATGACAACCTGCTGTCGAACGCGCGCGTGCTGGCCGATGCCTGGCGCTTCACCTCGGAGGACGTGCTGCTGCACGCGCTGCCGATCTTTCACACGCATGGGTTGTTCGTCGCCTCGAACGTGCTGATGCTGGCCGGCGGGGCGATGATCTGGCTGCCGAAATTCGATGCGGCCCAGGTGGTCGAGCTGCTGCCGCGGGCGACCAGCATGATGGGCGTGCCGACCTTCTACACCCGCCTGCTGGACCGGCCCGATTTTACCGGCGAACTGGTGCAGAAGATGCGGCTGTTCACCTCGGGCAGCGCACCGCTGCTGGCCGAGACGCATCGCGCCTTCGAGGATCGGACCGGGCATCGGATTCTCGAACGCTATGGCATGACGGAAACCAACATGAACACCTCGAACCCCTATGAGGGCGAGAGGCGGGCGGGCACGGTGGGCTTTCCGCTGCCCGGCGTCGCGCTGCGGATCACCGGCGAGGACGGATCCTTGCTGCCGCGCGGCGAGATAGGCCAGATCGAGGTTCGCGGCGATAACGTGTTCCAGGGCTATTGGCGAATGCCCGACAAGACGGCCGAGGATCTGGCGCCGGATGGCTGGTTCCGAACCGGCGATCTGGGCATGATCGATCCGGACGGCTATGTGGTGATCGTGGGACGCGGCAAGGATCTGATCATCTCGGGCGGCTTCAACATCTATCCCAAGGAGGTCGAACTGCTGATCGACGAGATGCCGGGCGTTCTGGAAAGCGCCGTGATCGGCGTGCCGCATCCCGATTTCGGCGAAGGCGTGGTGGCCGTGATCGCGCGCGCCGAAGGGGCCGAACCGGACCCGGATGCGATCATCGCCGACCTCTCGGACAGGCTGGCCAGATTCAAGCAGCCCAAGAAGGTGATGATCATCGACGAATTGCCGCGCAACACGATGGGCAAGGTGCAGAAAGCCGCGTTGCGGGCCGAATATGCCGAACTTTTCAGCGGCCGTGATCAGACCAGGTAGATCGCGTTCGTCACGTCCTGGGCGCTGAGGCTCTCGCCCACGAAGACGATCCTGTCCGCGTCCAGAAGCTCGACAATGACGCCACCTGCCGTCTCGCGGATCGCGTCGCTGATGAAATTCGCGTCGCTGGTTCCGATGGCGCTTCGCGCGATCATCACCCGGTCCTCGATCGGATCGAAATCCGCCACCCGATCGACGCCGCCGCCCGGGCCGAAGATGAAACTGTCCGCGCCCGCGCCGCCGATCAGCGTGTCATTGCCCGCCGCGCCACGCAGCGTATCGTCGCCGCCGCGCCCTTCAAGCCGGTCATCGCCATCATTTCCGGCCAGATAATCGTCGCCGCCGACGCCGACCAGCCGGTCATCGCCCGAGCCTCCGGCGATCCGGTCATTGCCCGCGCCGCCATAGACCAGGTCGGCACCGGCGCCGCCCGTCAGCCGGTCGTTGCCGTCCTTGCCGAGAATCAGGTCGTCGCCATTGCCGCCATGCATCAGGTCGTTGCCCAGCCCGCCGACCAGGCGGTCGTTGCCGCCCTGTCCCAGCACCCGGTCATTTCCGCCCTGACCCTCCAGCGTATCGTCGCCATTGCCGCCCGCGATCCAGTCATGTCCGCTGCCCGCCCGAACGAAGGTGTCGAAGCCGCCCAGCCGGATGTCGTCGCCGCGACTCGTCCCCCGGACCGATCCCGATGGCGCGCTGAGATAGGTCTGGCCGTCGAAATGGGGCAGCCATGCGGCTCGGCCCGGCTGCGTCACCGCCAGATCCGGCAGCGGCAGTCGCGGCAGGCCGTTGCTGTAGTCGATATCGACATCGCCATCGGTTGCCGCAAAGTTCTGCGTGACCATCAGAACCTTGTAGTCCTGATTGTCGCGGGTGAAGTCGCCGACCTTGAGACCGATCCCGATCACCTCGGCATCGGGGTTGAGGATATTGGCGCGATGCGAGGGGCTGTCCATGAACATCCGGTGCAGGGCGCGCACATCGTCGTTCAGCCCGTCGCCCGTCGTCACGCTGCGATAGGCGATGTTTTCCGACGTCATCCAGCGCCCATCCAGATCCAGCCCCGCCGCCCGCATCCGGTCTGTCGGGCTGCTGCCGCCGCGGCCGGTATGCGAAAAGACATCCGCCGACAGCATCCAGGCCGAATGCGCGTCCGCCGATTGGTTCAGCGCGGTTTCGATGCGCAGGGGGTCCAGCCCGTAACTTGCGCGGCTCGCATTCACGAGGCTGACGAAATAGCGTTCGGCGGCGGAGGCGATCGACATCGTTCAGGTCCGTTCAGGTTTTTGTGCTGGCACAACCTTAGCGCGCATTTCGTGCGATGCTCGCCCGAATTGCAGAGAATGCAACACATTACCGCGAAGTTAACGACAACCCGCGGGAATTCCGGTTGAAATTCCTGTCCGCCCCTTGGCTCCGGCGTTCGATCACGCGCCGGTCGGAGAGGCCGTCCGATTCGCCGATTCCGGCGGAGCGGCCGTCGTTTCCCGCACCATCAGCCTGGGCTGCAACCGCGTGATGGCAGGCGCCGCGTGCCCGGCGATCCGGGCCAGGACGATTCGTGCGGCCTCCCGGCCCAGGGCGCGTTTCGGCTGGCGGATGGTGGTCAGCGCCGGCGTCAGATGCGAGGCCAGGTCGATATCGTCGAAGCCGATCAGCGACAGGTCGGCGGGCACCCGGTAACCGGCCCGGATCAGACCTGACTGAAAGGCGCAGGCCATCTCGTCCGAAAAGGCGAAGACGGCGGTCGGGCGGCTATGCGCCGGCATCGCGATCCAGTCGCGCGCCGCGCCCCGGCCCGCCTGCAGGCTGAAATCGCCCGGAAACAGCGTGATCCCGGCATTCCGCGCCTCTTGCATGGCGCCGTCCAGCCGGGCCTTGTGCAGCACATTGTCGGGCGGCCCGCCGATCAGGCCGATGCGGTCGTGACCCAGCTCGCGCAGATGCGCGACAGCCAGCCGCGCGCCCTGTCGATTGTCCAGCACCACCCGTGGCAGATCCGCGCCCTCGATCCATTCGCAGGCCGTGACCACGGGCGGCAGCCCCGCCCCGCCGGTCAGATCGGCATGGGGCACCAGCCCGTCCAGCAGAATGATGCCATCGGCGCGGGACGGATCCAGAAAGGCGCGCAGATCGCGGTGACGGCCGCTTTCGTCCAGCGTGTCGGCGACCAGCAGATCATAGCCCGCCGCCGCCAGTTCGCGCCCCATCCCGTCGAGGATCTTGGCGAAGAAAGGGTTGCCGAGGTTGGGCACCAGCGCCACGACGCTGCCCGTGCGCTGCTTGCGCAGGTTGCGGGCGGCATGGTTCAGCCGGTATCCGGTCGCGGCCACAGCCTCGGCCACGCGGGTCCGCGTCGGCTCGGCCACCAGATCGGGCCGCGAGAGAACCCGACTGACGGTCGAGGCCGACACCCCCGCAAGCCGCGCCACATCCGACAATTTTGCCCGCCCCGGCGGATTGGCCTCGTGATCCATCGCGAAAGGGTATGCGCCACCGCGCGGCGCCGCAAGAAAATGTTTGCAATCGATTGCAGGGCCGTGCAGGCTGACCATGTGGAAGGGGGGAGCCATGCAGACGATCAAGGGACCGGCGCTGTTTCTGGCGCAGTTCATCGGCGAAGCCGCGCCGTTCGACACCTGGGACGGGATCACCCGCTGGGCCGCCGGTTGCGGCTATCTGGGCGTGCAGGTGCCAACCAGCGATCCGCGCATTCTGGATCTGGACCGGGCCGAATCCTCGCAGGATTACCGCGACGAATTCCTGGGCACCGCGCGCGAAAACGGGGTCGAGGTGACAGAGCTTTCGACCCATCTGCAAGGTCAGCTGGTGGCGGTCCACCCCGCCTATGACGCCGGTTTCGACGCCTTCGCGCCCCTTGGCCTGCGCGGCGATCCCGCCGCGCGGCAGGAATGGGCGGTCGATCAGATAGGCCGCGCGATCCGGGTCAGCCGGCTTCTGGGCCTGGACCGGATGGCCACCTTTTCCGGTGCCCTGGCCTGGCCCTATCTCTACCCCTGGCCGCAGCGTGCCCCCGGACTGGTCGAGGCCGCCTTCGACACGCTGGCGGCCCGCTGGCAGCCCCTGCTGGATCTGGCCGAGGATCACGGCGTCGACATCTGCTACGAGATCCATCCCGGCGAAGATCTGCATGACGGCATCACCTTCGAGATGTTTCTCGACCGCGTGAAGGATCACGGTCGCGCCAACATGCTGTTCGATCCGTCCCACTACCTTCTGCAACAGCTCGATTACCTTCAGAACATCGACATCTATCGCGACCGGATCCGGATGTTCCACGTCAAGGATGCCGAATTTCGCCCGACCGGGCGGCAGGGCGTTTACGGCGGTTTCCAGACCTGGGCCGATCGGGCGGGCCGGTTCCGCAGCCTCGGTGACGGGCAGGTCGATTTCGGGGCGATCTTCTCGAAGCTGACGCAATACGGCTTTGACGGATGGGCCGTGGTCGAATGGGAATGTGCACTGAAGCACCCCGAGGACGGGGCCCGCGAAGGCGCAGCCTTCGTGCGCGACCACATCATCCGGGTGACGCCCCATGCCTTCGACGATTTCGCGGCATCCGGCGTGGACCGCGCCGCCATCGACAAGGCGCTTGGATTATGAGGCCGATCCGGCTGGGCATGGTCGGTGGCGGCAGCGGCGCCTTCATCGGCGCGATCCACCGCATCGCGGCGCGGATGGACGGGCATTTCACGCTCGTGGCCGGGGCGCTGTCCTCGGAACCCGGCCGGGCGCAGGCCAGCGCGGCGGAACTGGGCGTGCGGGGCTATGACGACTTCGGCGCGATGGCCCGCGACGAGGCCGCGCGCGAAGACGGGATCGAGGCCGTGGCGATCGTCACCCCGAACCACATGCACGCAGCCCCCGCCGCAGCCTTCCTGAACGCGGGCATCCACGTCATCTGCGACAAGCCGCTGGCCGCCACTCGGGGTCAGGCCGCCGAGATCGAAGCCGCCGCCAAGTCAGGCACCGCCCGCTTCTTCCTGACCCACAATTACAGCGCCCTGCCAATGATCCGCGAGGCCCGCGCGATGGTGGCCGAGGGCGCCATTGGCGATCTGCGGCTGGTGCAGGCGGAATATCTGCAAGGCTGGCTGTCTGGACCGGCGCGGGGCAAACAGGCCGAATGGCGCACCGATCCGGTTCGCGCGGGCGCCGGCGCGCTTGGCGATATCGGCACCCATGCCTGGCAACTGGCCGCGTTCGTGACCGGCCAGACGCCCGACCGCCTGTCGGCCGATCTGTCCAGCATCGTGCCGGGCCGGCCCATCGACGACGATGCCCGGATCGCCCTGCGCTATGGCTCGGGGGCCAAGGGCGGAATCTGGGCCAGCCAGGTCGCGATCGGGCAGGAGAACGGGCTGTCGCTGCGTCTTTTCGGCACCGAAGGCGCGCTGGCATGGCGCCTGCCCGATCCCGAGCGGCTGATCTTCACGCCCAGGGACGATGCCCCCCGCATCCTGACCCGCGCGCAGGATCGCAGCGCATCCTTCCGCACGCCACCCGGCCATCCCGAAGGATACCTGGAAGGATTCGCCAATCTTTACAGCGATATCGCGGCGATCATCCGGGGAGACACGACGCATCTGGACCGCGTGCCGGGCCTTGAAGCCGGCCTGTCGGGAATGGCCTTCATCGCGGCGGCGCAGGAATCCTCGGCCCGCGACGGGGCTTGGATCAGGGTGGCGGAATGACGGTGCTGGCCCTTCAGGATGTCTCCAGACGTTTCGGCCCGATCGAGGTGCTGCACCACGTCGATCTGGCGCTTGAACCGGGTCAGGTCCATGCCCTGATCGGCGAGAATGGCGCCGGCAAGTCCACCATCATGAAGATCCTCGGCGGCTTTCTGGATCCGACCGAGGGCCAGATCCTGCTGGACGGCCAGGCCGTCCGCTTCGCCAGCGGCCCGCGGGCCGAGGCGCAGGGCATCGTCGTGATTCACCAGGAATTCAACCTTGCCGCCGACCTGTCGGTCGCGGCCAACATCTTTCTGGGGCGAGAAACAGGCGGCTGGCGGCTGGACCACCAGGCGATGCGCCGAGACACCGCCGCCCTGCTGGACCGGCTCCATTCCCCGATCAGCCCCGACACGCCGATCCGCGACCTGTCCGTGCCCAACCGCCAGATGGTCGAGATCGCCAAGGCCCTGTCGCGCAAGGCCCGCGTGCTGATCATGGACGAGCCGAGCGCGGTCCTGACCCACCGCGAGGTCGGCACGCTTTACGAACAGATCGACCGGCTTCGCCGCGAAGGCGTCGCGATCCTCTATTGCTCGCACCGGCTGGACGAGGTCGCGCATCTGGCCGACCGCATCACCGTGCTGCGCGACGGCCGCGTCGTGCGGCAGGCGATGCGCGGCGAATTGACCGAAGACGGCATGGCCACCGCCATGGTCGGCCGCGAATTGCAGGATTTCTATCCGCCCAAGGGCAGCCATTCCGACAGGCCCGCCTTGCAGGTCACGGGCCTGACCGTGCCGGGCAAGGTCCACGACGTCAGTTTCACCCTGCACGAAGGCGAGGTGCTGGGCCTTGCCGGCCTTGTCGGCTCGGGTCGGACCGAGCTGGCCGAGGGGCTGGTCGGTCTGCGCGCATCCACGGGCGAGATCCGCGTCAACGGCCAGCCGGTCGCGATCCGCAGCCTTCGGGACGCCTTCGCATCGGGGCTGGCCTATCTGACCGAGGATCGGAAAGAGGCCGGTCTGCTGCTTGACAAGGGCCTGCGCGAGAACCTGACCCTGGCCAGCCTGTCCCGCTTTGGCCATCTGCGGCTGGATACGCAGGCCGAGGATGTGGCGCTGGACCGGGCCACAGGGGAATTCGACATCCGCGCGCCCAGCCGCACGATGATCGCGGGCAAGCTGTCGGGCGGCAACCAGCAGAAGCTGCTGCTGGCCAAGACGATGCTGCCCGATCCCCGCATCATCATCATCGACGAACCGACGCGCGGCATCGACGTGGGCACCAAGGCGCAGATCTATGCCTTCATCCGCGATCTGGCGACGCAGGGTCGCAGCCTGATCGTCATCAGCAGCGAAATGACCGAGGTGATCGGCCTGGCCGATCGCGTCCTGGTCATGCGCGAGGGCCGCATCGCCGGCGAGGTCACGGGAAACGACATGACGGAAGACAGGATCGTGCGCCTTGCCATGGGCGTCAGGGGCGAGGCCGCATGAAACCCGATCTGCATACCCTCGGCCCGCTGATCGCGCTGATTGCGCTGGTCATTCTGGGCGCTTTGCTGAACCCGGCCTTCCTGGCGCCGGCCAACATCACCAACGTGCTGGCCCGTTCCGCCTTTATCGGCATGATCGCGGTCGGCATGACCTTCGTCATCACCGCGGGCGGGCTGGATCTGTCGGTCGGCTCGATGGCCGCGTTTCTGGCCGGCATCGCCATCATCGCGATGAACGCCGCCCTGCCCGGCCTGGGCGAGAACTGGGGCACGATCATCATCGGCATGGGCGTTGCCACCCTTGGCGGTATCGCCGCGGGATACCTGAACGGCGCGCTGATCACCAAGGCAAGGATCGAAC
>Ga0163108_10000949_pt1 | contig 21356 bp, 20 predicted proteins | sample Fk1155metaG_FD_109644 | JGI IMG/M metagenome (GOLD analysis project Ga0163108, IMG submission 109644) | Marine microbial communities from the Central Pacific Ocean - Fk160115 155m metaG | ecosystem: Environmental > Aquatic > Marine > Oceanic > Photic zone | place: The Central Pacific Ocean...
ATGGACGCCGAATCCAGATAATGAATTTAAATATGCGGCTAAAGTTGCAACGAGAGTTTTTCCTTCTCCGGTTCGCATTTCAGCTATATTTCCATTATGCAAAACCATTCCGCCAATAAGTTGAACATCAAAATGACGCATATTTAGAACACGTTTACCAACTTCCCTAACCAAAGCAAATGCTTCTGGCAGTATGTCGTCAAGACTATCCCCTTGACGAACTCTTTCTCTTAGCTCATTAGTTCTATTTGGGAAATCAATTTCATCTAGTAATTTGAAATCATCTTCAAGTAAATTTATCTTTTTTACTGTTTTACCTAGCCGTTTGATAACACGATCATTTCGACTCCCAAACAATTTGCTTAAAAATTTTATAATCATTATTGCCCTATTCTTTTTATTGCATAAAATTATAAAATAATTTTATACACAAAAAAATTACAATTGGTAGGTTATTAAAGAAATTTATTATTTCGAAGAGGTATATTTTATTGGGTTGATTGGAGTTCCGTTTTTCACAACTTCAAAGTGTACATGGGGTCCTGTTGCTCTTCCTGTATCACCCATAAGAGCTATAACTTGGCCTTTATCAACTTTCTGGCCAACGACAACAAGATTCTTCTTATGGTGTGCATAACGAGTCTGGTATCCATTACCATGATTTACTTCAACCATATTACCATATCCATAGCGATAACCAGACCATGTTACCAATCCTGAAGCAACTGCTTCTATGGATGAACCCTTTCTTCCAGCAAAATCTACCCCGTGATGAAATTGAATTTTCCCAGAAAGCGGGTCAAATCTTTTACCATAAGTCGAAGAAATCCAGCCATCTTTGGTTGGAGAACCAGATGGAATTTGATTTTGTATCGTCCTATCAATAAGCATTGATTCCATTGCTGCTAATTTTTCCGCTCGATCCTGTATCTTATAATTTAACTCCTCGAGCGCAGTAACAAAATCATCAACCTGCATTGAAGCTAGAGCTTCTTTTGGTTCTCGGCCGCCTAAACCTGGTGTTGCCGAAATATCAAAATCAATATCACTAAATTCGACATAATTCGCTATACGGGAGCCTAATGCATCCAAACGCATAACCCGAGCTTGTAATTTACTCAATTTGGTCGCTAAAACATCAAGGCCATTTTCAGCGCTTTCTTGCAACTCGTTCAAAGTTTTTTGCTGCACCTCTATTTCTTTGCTCCAGATTGGCGCAGTCTGAGCATACAAGGTTTTGAAAGAGCCACGTGTTGAATCCATCATATAATTAGCACCAGCTTGGAAAATCAACAAGCCAGAAATAACAACTATACTTAAATAGACACATAGGCTTATAGGGCCTAAACTAAATGAAAGACTTTTATTTTTCGATTTTGTTATTAGAAATAATTGCATATTCGATCCGAACTTAATACTAACATGTTAATTTATAAAACAAACTATCAAAAATAATGAATAAAACTCAGCATATCAGTTCTATACTATTTAATGAACAATCGTCATTAAATAATCTCTACAAAAAAGCTGTCTTTTCCAAAAAAATCGACCGAAAACTAAAAAAATTTATTGATTTTGATGTTAAAGACCATTTTCAACTCTCTAATATAGAAAAAAACGTTGTCACGATCGTTGCAAATTCGCCGTCCTGGGCGACACGCCTCCATTATAATATCCCAAAAATATTAGATATTATGAATAACCAACTAAATTTCAAAACTATAAAAACAGTTAGAATCAAAGTTAAAAATAATTTTTAAAAAATTAATCTGCAGATATCGTCTGCATAAATGAAATCGGCGCTTTATATTCAGATTCGAAACTAACTATTTCCCATGCACTCTTATCAAGAAGCAATTCTCTTATCAAAGTATTGTTTAACGCATGACCTGACTTATGACCCTTAAAAGCTCCTATTAAACTGTGTCCTAGCAAATATAAATCGCCTATAGCATCTAAGATTTTGTGTTTAACACACTCGTCAGCATACCTAAGGCCATCTTCATTCAGTATTCTATAGTCATCAACCACCACAGCATTATCTAAACTCCCGCCCAGCACTAAATTTCTTTCACGTAATAATTCAACATCACGCATAAAACCAAAAGTACGGGCGCGGCTTACTTCTTTTACAAATGACGTTGTAGAAAAATCAATTTCTGCGTGACAATTATTTTGATTAAAAACAGGGTGATCAAACTCAATACTGAAACCCACTTTGAAACCATCAAAGGGCTCAAACATTGCCCATTTCCCGTCTTGCTCAACTTGAACTTTTTCTTTTATTCTTAAAAACTTTTTTGCGGCCCTTTGTTCTTCTACTCCAGCTGACTGTATAAGAAAGACAAATGGCCCTGCGCTACCATCCATAATAGGAACTTCATCCGCAGTAAGATCAACATATACATTATCAATACCAAAACCGGCAAAAGCCGAAAGTAAATGTTCAACAGTCGATATACGAACTTTATCTTTAACTAATGTTGTTGATAAACTTGTATCACCAACATATTTTGGTTTGGCGGGGATTTCTACAGCGGGGTCAATATCAACCCTACGAAATATAATACCAGTATTTGCTGGAGCCGGTCTTAAAGTTAGTAGCACCTTTTTCCCGGTATGCAAACCAACTCCAGTTGCCCGAATCACATTCTTTAATGTGCGCTGCCTGATCATGAATTTAGCTTAAATTCTAGTAAGTTCTTGTTATTTAATGAACCATTCTATTAATTTAATTATGAGCTGGCAAATTTTAGTAAAAATAAGTTTATGTGTCCAAGGCGCCTCCCCTTGTTTCGTTAGTTTTTGCTGCATATACCTGCATAATTAATCGGCCTGTCTTCTTAAAAATGCTGGAATATCAAGAATATCTGTTTGAATCTGGGTATTTTCCCCATCAGATATATGACTAGCGCTTTCATTCTCAGCAGCTTTTGTCTCCTCATTTTGAGTACGCATAACGGTTGGTCGGTCCAAATCATCATAATTAGGAGCAACCAAAACATCGCTTGGCGAAACTAGCGTAGGCTTCGTTCTTGCTACGTTACCCAACCCAGTTGCAACGATTGTGACTCGTATACTTTCTGGCATCTCTGGATCAGTGCATGTTCCGACGATAGTAACCGCATCATCTGCAGCAAAACCTCTAACTATAGAACCAACCTCTTCAAACTCAGCAATTGTCATGTTTTCTCCAGCAGTGATATTAACTAAAATACCTCTGGCACCTGCTAAATTAACATCTTCCAATAAAGGGCTATTAATTGCAGCTTCGGCTGCTTTCCTTGCACGATCTTCGCCCTCAGCTTTACCAGAGCCAACCATAGCCATCCCAGTTTCACGCATAACAGTTCTTACGTCAGCAAAATCTACGTTTATTAAACCAGGACGTGTTATTAATTCTGCAATACCTTGTACAGAACCTGATAACACATCATTTGCAGTACCAAAAGCATTTGTCATAGTAATCTCGCCACCAAGAACTTCTTTAAGTTTTTCATTAGGTATAGTAATGAGTGAATCAACAAATTCCTTTAATTCGGTAATACCCTCATCAGCAACAACTGATCGCTTTTCTCCTTCAAACTTGAAAGGTCTTGTTACAACCGCAACAGTTAATATATTCATCTCCTTTGCAACTTGAGCAACAACAGGTGCTGCACCTGTACCAGTACCACCGCCCATACCAGCTGCAATAAATAACATATCTGCTCCATCGAGCACGGCCATAATACTGTCACGATCCTCCAGAGCCGCCTGTCGTCCAACTTCAGGATCAGAACCTGCACCTAAACCTTTAGTTATGCCGCAACCTAATTGTAAGACAGGTTCCACACCCGAAGTTTTAAGTGCTTGAGCATCTGTGTTGGCACAAATAAATTCAACACCTTCTATATTGCTCCCCAACATATGCATTACCGCATTACCACCACCACCACCAACGCCTATTACCTTAATAATTGCAGGTTGATTAGTCGCATTAACTAATTCGAATGGCATAATTTTATCCTCCTAAATTACGATAAATTTATAAATCTAAAAATGACCCTGATACCAACTTTTCATTCTCCCCCAAATACCTCTAACTCCACTATTAACATCAATTCGTGTCATACTGTCTTCTGCCTGTTTATGCCCATACAACAACAAACCAACACCCGTTGCGTAAATTGGATTTTTAACATTCTCCGCGAGTCCACTAACAAATTGCGGAAACCCTAAACGTACAGGCATATGAAATATTTCTTCGGCCAATTCAATAACCCCCTCCATTTTTGAACTACCCCCCGTTAAAACAATTCCTGCAGCAATAAGATTTTCATAACCACTTCTACGAAGTTCAGCCTGTATAAGGATAAACAATTCTTCATATCTTGGTTGCACAACTTCCGCCAATATTTGACGAGCTAAACGACGTGGAGGTCTATCGCCAACACCCGGAACCTCTATTGTATCTTCATGATTTGTAAGTTGTGTAAGTGCGCACGCATACTGAATTTTAATATCTTCAGCATTTGGTATTGGGGTTCTCAAAGCAACAGCAATATCATTGGTAACTTGGTCTCCAGCGATCGGGATAACAGCTGTATGATGTATCTCGCCATCATTAAAAATAGCTATGTCTGAAGTACCACCACCAATATCAACCATACAAATACCAAGTTCCTTTTCATCGTCCGTCAGTACTGACTGACTTGATGCTACTTGCTCTAAAACGACTTCATCAACTTCTAACCCACATCTTCTAACACACTTTGTAATATTTTGTGCCGCACTAACCGCTCCTGTAACTAGGTGTACCTTTGCTTCAAGCCGAACACCTGTCATACCTATTGGAAATCTTATTCCATCTTGATTATCTATGATGAATTCCTGGGGTATTACATGAATAGTTTTCTGATCTGCTGGTATTGCAACTGCCTTTCCTGCCTCAATAACACGGTCTATATCAGCTTGTGAAACCTCATTATCCCTTATTGCAACAATGCCATGTGAATTCAAACTCTGTATATGGCTGCCAGCAATCCCTGTCCAAACAGAATGAATCTCACAACCAGACATTAACTCAGCCTCTTCAATTGCGCGTTGTATAGCTAGTGTTGTAGATTCGATATCAACCACAACACCCCTTCTTAAACCTCTGGATTGGTGTGACCCAAGACCAATTATTTCAATTACATTATCATTCGAAATCTCTCCAACAATGGCAACTATTTTTGAAGTCCCTATATCAAGAGCAACTATAAGATCTTTATCTGATTTTTTTTTCATAGCTTTCCATCCAATATCAATTTGAAGAAATATTAAGATTATTTTGCCAAAGAACCGAAATCCCATTCGAATAACGCAAATCGACTGATTTAATTTTATCAATACGATGAATTAATGTAGGTATAAATTTCAAAAATAGATTAATTCGATCGTCGAAAGAATATCTACCTATTATAACCCTGACGCCATTCTCTAAATCAAAAGACCAAGCGCGTCTATCATTTAAAGTGACTGAAGACACATTTAAACGAAATGGTAACGATTGTAATTTCTCTTGTATTGCTCTATACCGACTAAGTAACTTAACTTCAGAATTAGCCGGGCCAAATAACAACGGTAAATCATTGGGTATAGTTACCCCATCTGGAGAAAAAAACACTCCTAATTGATTCAATAAACCTAAATCACCCCAACGAGCTGAAGGAATTTGCTCATAAACAAAGACCTTTAATGAATCTGGCCAAACTCTTTTTACTGTTACCTCCCTTACCCAAGGCATATTTAGTAAAGCAAGCCTAACTTCATCAACATTTAGATTAAAAAAACCACCTTGAATATTATTTGCTACGTTATTTTTTAATTCGTTTTGTGAAAGACGATTAAAACTACCCTCAACCTTTACGTGTTTAATTGGTAGGGTATTCGAGTTTAATAAATATTTTGCGCCATACACAAACAAAGCTAAAAAAATAACAATAAAAAAAACTCCAAATAGCCGTGAAAAACCAAATTGACCCGGTATTTCTGTATCAAAATTTGATTCTTCTAAATTTGTAACCATACTTATTCCTATAAACTCGTTGCCAATATTTGTGTTACCAACTGCTCAAAAGATATCCCCGCTTTCTTCGCAGACATCGGTACAAGACTATGACTTGTCATCCCTGGAATTGTATTTACTTCAATTAGCCATTCTTGTTTATTTGAATCAATCATTAAATCAACTCGGCTCCAGCCACTAACCCCCAACAATTGACATGCTTTTTTCGATACCTCTCCTATGGAAGATTCAAAAACTTTGTCTAGCCCACACGGACAGATATATTTCGTATTACTATCGTTATATTTTGCATCATAATTATAAAATTCTCTTTTGGTCTCTAATTTAATTATTGGTAAAACCATCTCATCCAATATAGGTACAGTGTACTCACTCCCCTCAACCCAACTTTCTGCCATAACTCGTTCATCAAATTGACTTGCATTTGACCATGCAGAAAATAAATTTTCTTTTTTTTCAACTTTAGCTGCTCCAAAACTTGAGCCTTCTCTAACAGGTTTAACCATAATTGGTAAGCCAACTTGCTCAACTACATTATCCCAATTACTATTTTTATTTACCTCGATAGAATTTGGTGTTGCTAAACCTCCATCACGCCAAATAGATTTACTTTTAATTTTATCCATAGCTAATGCAGAACTCGAAGAATCGCTACCTGTGTAAGGTAGCCCAACAGATTCCAATTCCTTCTGAACTGTTCCATCTTCACCACCTCTGCCATGTAATGCTAAAAATACACGATCGAAATTATCATTTATTAATTGTTTAAATGAATTCTTTTGATAATCAATAATATGTGAATCAATACCAATCTTGAGAAATGCCGAATGTACTGCCCTTCCGCTCTCCAATGAAATTTCTCTTTCTGCAGATTCTCCGCCCATTATTACCGCAACTTTTCCAAATTCTGATGCTTGGTACTTAGGTAGTTGCATTATTGGGCTCCTTGTTTCCTTCACCAATAATTTTTACTTCAGGAATTAATTTAATAGCATATTTTTCGTATACACTTTCCTGAATGAGCTCCATCAATTGCTCTATATCTGATGATGTGGCATTACCAGTATTAATAATAAAATTACTATGTTTTTCTGAAACAATAGCGCCTCCCACTCTTTTACCTTTTAGTCCACATTGATCAATCAATTTTGCAGCATGTTGGTTCGGGGGATTTCTAAAAACTGATCCACAACTAAACTTTCCGAGTGGTTGCTGATCAGCACGATCTTCCAATATTTTTTTTATACGCCCACTAACAATGCAGTTTGTTGAAACTTCTAATTCTATTGTACACGCAATAAACCATTCGCCTTTTGGAATACGAACATTACGATAACCTATATCAAATTTATCTTTTTCATAAATTTTACGTATTCCTTTACGATTTATTGTTTCAACCTCTTTCACATAAGACCAAATTTCTCCCCCATAAGCGCCGGCATTCATTGCGAGTGCACCGCCAATTGTTCCAGGTATTCCAACTAAAAATTCGATTCCCTCCAAACCAAATTTTGCAGAAAAATATGCTGCTTTTGCGCAAGAAATCCCAGCACCTAAAAAAATCTCTGTTTCACTTAGATTCTTTAATTCATTAAATAGACCGTATGTAGAAATTACAACTCCAGAAATTCCCCCATCACGTACTAATAAATTACTACCCAAACCAACCCAAGTTATTGGAATACTATCCGATAATTTGGAAACAAATTTCACCAAATCATCTACATCAGATGCAATATAATAATAATCAGCATTACCTCCAGTTTTCCAGGAGGTATGGCGTGACATAGGTTCTTTTTTTCGCAATTCCCCTTGTAGATCTATAGTGTTTATTTCATTTAACATTATATTATTTAAAATTGGTTGTTTAAATTTTGTTTCCTTATTTGTAATTAACAAATTAATTTCCTTTAATGAATAGCTTCTGAGTAATTCTCGTAAATTTGTAACGACAAAGAACCAATATCGCCTGCACCAAGTGTTAAAAGTAAATCATTTTCTTTTACAACGTCCGGCAGTACTTCAAAAACCGATTTCTTATTCTCTAGAAATATAGGATCAACTTTACCTCTTGATCTAATTGCTCGACATAATGAACGGCCATCAGAACCGGGAATGGGTTCTTCACCTGCCGGATATACATCAAAAACTATTAACCTATCCGACTGCGAAAGAATATCACTGAAATCTTCGAATAAATCACGCATACGTGTAAAACGATGCGGTTGATATATAACTATTAAACGTCGAGCTGGCCAACCTGATCTTATGGCCTCAAAAGTAGCCCTGATTTCTGTGGGGTGATGAGCATAATCATCAATAAGCGTTAGATGAAAATTATTAATCTTAATTTCTCCTCGCACATGAAAACGACGAGATATGCCTTGAAAATTACATAAAGCCTTAATGATATTTTTATCATTTACTCCTAGTTCATGGGCAATCGCAATTGATGCTAAAGCATTTAGCACATTATGTTTGCCAGGAAGATTTAATTCTATTTCTAGCCAATCTTTTTTTTCTTTGCAAGAAACTTTAAACCAAGTTTTCGTTGCTTCTTGATGTGTAATTTGAGCGTTATAATCAGCCTCAAAATCAACCCCATATGTAACGATTGGTTTTGTAACTTTGTGCAAAACCTTTCTAATACCTTCGTCATCAACACATAGAACTGCTAATCCATAAAACGGTAGTTGATGTAAAAATTCTACAAAATTATGTCTTAAAGATGAAAAATCACCAGAGTAGTTTTCAAGATGATCCGCATCTATATTTGTTATAACTGCGATAATAGGATGGAGGTGTAAAAATGATGCGTCACTTTCATCAGCTTCAGCGATTATATATTTTCCCTTGCCAAGGTGCGCATGAGATCCAGAACTGTTTAATAAACCACCAATTACATAAGTCGGGTCAAACCCCTCTTCTGCTAATACGCTTGTAACCAAACTAGTTGTTGTAGTTTTGCCATGCGTCCCTGCAATGGCGATACCCTGACTAAACCGCATAAGTTCCGCTAACATTTCGGCACGACGAACAACGGGTATTCTGTTTCTTCTCGCAGAAACTAATTCTTCATTATCGTCTTTGATTGCGCTAGTACGCACAACAACATCAGCATTAGTTATATTTTTGACGTCATGTCCGATTGAAACTTTTATATTCAACGACTCTAATCTCTTTGTTATTGAAGTTTCTTTAATATCAGAACCACTAATCTCATAACCTAAAGTTTTTAAAACTTCTGCTATTCCGCCCATACCAGCACCACCAATTCCAATAAAATGTATGCGCTTAACTCTTCCCATTATATGAGCGGAAAGATGTGATTCCATTTCACGCATAAGATGCCTCAGCACACAATTTAGCAACACTATCTGCTGCATCTAACGTTGATAGTTTTCTTGCCTTTATTGCCATCTGTATTAGTAATTCAGGAGTATTAAAAAAATCCAACAAGATCTGTTTTAGTTGATTAGTATTTAATCGCTGTTCCTCAATAAGAACTGCAGCTCCATTAGTTGCGAGATATTCTGCATTCTTTGCTTGATGGTCATCAACTGCAAAGGGAAAAGGAATAAGGATCGAAGCAATTCCGCAAGCCATTAACTCTGAAATGGTCGAAGCGCCAGCTCGACAAATTACAATATCAGCCCATATATATGCGCTAACCATGTCTTCAATAAAAGGGAAAACTTCTGCGCATATATTATAATTTTTATATTTTTTTTGAGTGCTTACATAATGTCTTTCGCCACACTGATGCTTTACTCTTACAATATAGTTGCTATCAAAATCACGTAGTGTTTCAGGTACTATTTTATTAAGTTTTTCTGCTCCTAGACTCCCTCCAAGCACAAGTACTTTTAGTGATTTAGACTCACGATTTACATATCTCTTTTCTGGTTCAGGGATGCCCCTAATATCCTCCCTTGTCGGATTGCCAGTTACAATAACTTTATTTGATTTCTTAAAAACCTTAGGAAATGCTGTCATTATTGAAGAAGCAAACGGAGCTAATAATTTATTGGTCAAGCCTGCTATTGAATTTTGCTCATGTATCAAAAGAGGGATACGCATTAACCAAGCAGCAATTCCGCCTGGGCCACTCACAAATCCGCCCATACCTAAGACAACCACTGGACGAATCTTAATTATTATAATTAATGCTTGGAATAACGATACTATAAGCAAAAAAGGCGCTGATAATAAGCGTAAAAAGCCTTTGCCTCGAATTGGAACTATACTAATTTTAAATAATGGATAACCATGATTTGGCACAATCTTTTTTTCTAACCCATGATTAGTTCCCAGCCAAAATAATTTAAATCCTTTGAGTTTTAAATTTTCGGCAACAGCTATTGCAGGGTAGACGTGACCACCTGTACCACCTGCCATGATAAGAATATTTTTATGTTCCATAAGCAGATACCGAACCCCTATTAATGGTTCTTGTGTTATGTCTATTTTCATATTCAATCCGTAAAAGCACACCAAACAAAATGCAGTAAACAATCATGCTATTACCGCCGTAACTAATGAATGGTAAAGTTAAGCCTTTAGTTGGTAGTACTCCCATATTTACACCAATGTTTATGTATGCCTGGAGACCAATAACAAACCCAACTCCATAGGCTAAGTAAGCTGAAAAATATTTTTCAAAATTTTCAGCTATTCTACCGATCATAAATGCACGCCAAACAATAAAAAAAAACAATAAAATAATTGAAACAGTCCCTATAAGACCAAGCTCTTCAGCTATAACCGAAAAAATAAAATCTGTATGTTGTTCTGGTAGATAAAAAAGTTTTTGTACGCCGCTTCCTAGACCGACACCAACCCAATCGCCACGGCCAAAAGCTATCAATGCTTGCATTAATTGATAACCGGTGTCATAAGGATCTTGCTCGGGGTTTCGGAAACTCATTAAACGCTGCATACGATATGGAGAAAGAATAATAAGACAGCCCAATGTGCCAATAAAAGCTGGAAGCCAAATAAAGAATCTACCTAACGGTGCGCCAGCAAGAAATAACATTCCAATTGCTGTAGCACTTAATACAGCACATGATCCATAGTCAGGTTGTTTTAGTAATAGTATAGAAATAACTGCTACAATAAACACTGGCTTAAGAAAACCAATCAAATCAGACCGTACTGATTCACGATGATGAACAAGATACCCTGCTAAATAAGTAATAATAAAGAATTTTACTAATTCTGCTGCCTGAAAAGATTTAGGGCCCAATTGAATCCAACGCATACTGCCATTTACTTCTTTACCAATCCCTGGGATTAGTGTGAGTATTAACAATGTAATCGCTACTATTAACAATACTCTACTCAGCGATTGTAAATATAAAATTGGTATTTTTAAAAAAAATAATGCAAGAAATAAACCTAAGATAATTGACTGTCCTTGATTCCAAAAATAGTATAATGGATCAGAAAAATATTTATCGGCATGTGAAATTGTCGCCGACGCAACCATAATAGAGCCGATAAAAATTATTAAGAATAAGCTGCATACCAACCAAAAATCATAACCAGCCACTAATAACGGTTTATGGTCTTGTGATGATAATGTTGCTTGTTTTTTATGTTTCTTATGCATGATTTGATAATGCATTTATTGCAGAAATAAATGCATCCCCACGCTGTTGATAATTTTCATACATGTCAAGACTTGAACATGCTGGAGCAAGTAAAACTAAATCACCAGAATCTGCTATTTTGCTTGCTCCCTTTACAGCATCATCCATATTTTTTACGAATTCTTTTTCAACATTGAAACTGATAACTTCTGCTAATTTGTTCGCATCAACACCAAGTAAAAAAACTTTTTTTACATATTTTTCAATAATTGAACGAAGGCCAGATAAATCTGCCTTTTTACTATCTCCGCCTGCAATTAGAATTATATTGCCAAGTTCAGAAAGACCTATTATCGAAGCTATACATGCCTCAACATTTGTTGCTTTTGAATCGTTATACCAGCTAACGTTATTAATTTTACTTACTAATTGACAACGGTGTTCAAGTCCGTTGAATTCTTTTAGTGTATTAAGCATTGCCTTTGTAGGCACATTAACTGTTTCTGCTAATGCCATCGCTGCTAACGCATTACTAACATTGTGCCTCCCTTTTATTTTCAATTGATTTTGTCTAATAATCTTTTCACTTCCGCGACTTAGCCAAACTTCATTATCATGAACTGTTAACCCATAATTTCCTTCTCCTGGAGCTCCAAGAGAGAAAAAAATAATGTCTCGATTAGTATCAATAACTGAATAAGAATATTTTTCATCCTTGTTAACTACCATCGAACCTTGTCCTGAATAAATTCTTTTCTTAACACCTGCGTAATCATGAAAACTTGAATAACGATCCATATGATCCGGAGATATATTTAACACCACACTTGCGTGAGCATTTAATGAGAAAGTTGTTTCCAGTTGAAAACTTGATAATTCAAGTACATATAAGTCGGGGATAGTCTCGTCCAATAAATCAAGAGCAGGAACACCGATATTCCCACCAACATATGTTTTTAAACCGGCTGAACGCGTCATCTCAACAACCATTGTTGTTACTGTACTTTTGCCGTTTGATCCAGACACCGCAATTATCGGCGCCTGTGCTTTTTGGCTAAATAATTCAATATCACCAAATACCGGTATGTTGTGTTCAATAGATAATTTAATACTTTTGTTATTTGGCGAAACCCCTGGGCTTAGAATTATCTGATCTGATGCAAGCAAAGCTTCCTCATTGATCTGGCCAAGATATATTGGTGCTGACCCAAACTCCTCTTCCAACCTTGAAAGCTCAGGAGGAGTCTCTCGACTATCTGTTATTGCAACATTTAAACCTTGATTTGATAAATAACGAAAACAGGATAATCCTGTTTTACCAAGACCAACAACTATTGCATCATAATGCAATTTAGTATCGTTTACTGTTGACATTTTTTCCTCAACACAAAGCAACTGTTATCCTCAACGTATTTTCAAGCTAGCAAGACCAATCAAAATTAAAATAACAGTAATAATCCAGAATCGGACTATTACTCGAGGTTCTGGCCACCCTTTTAACTCGTAATGGTGATGAAGGGGTGCCATTTTAAAAATTCTTTTACCTGTTAATTTATATGAAGCAACTTGTAATACGACAGAAAGTGTTTCAACAACGAAAACGCCACCCATAATGAATAATACAAGTTCCTGTCGAGTCACAACTGCAACAATTCCCAATGCGGCTCCCAATGATAATGCGCCTATGTCTCCCATAAAAACCTGGGCTGGATATGTGTTAAACCAAAGAAAACCTAAGCCAGCGCCAACCATTGCACCGCAAAATACGGCAACTTCACCAACACCAGGGATATAAGGGATGCCAAGATAATTGGAAAAACTTAAGTGCCCTGATAAATAAGCAAAAATCGCAAGCGCACCAGATACCATTACTGTCGGCAAAATTGCTAATCCGTCAAGCCCATCAGTCAAATTAACAGCATTACTAGAACCAACAACCACGAAATAAACAAGCACTATATATAACCAGCCCATATCAAAAATATAATCTTTAAAAAAAGGAACTAATAGTTGCGTTTCAACAGATAAGGTAGCGGTCTGATAAAGATAAATTGCCGCTGCTAAAGCAACAATCGATTGGGCGCTATATTTACACAAGGGAGATAACCCTTTTGGATTATTGTGAATTACCTTTCTATAATCATCAATTAATCCAATAATTCCAAATAAAAATGTAACTATGAGAACAACTAATATATAACGATTACTAATATCCCCCCAACAGAGTGTACTAAAAATAATAGATAACAAAATTAATAAACCGCCCATCGTAGGAGTACCAATTTTATTCAAATGAGCTTCCGGCCCATCATCTCTTATACTCTGTGCGATTTGTTTATTTGTTAAATGATTTATCAAATATGGGCCTAAAATAAAAGAGATAAAAAGAGATGTTAAAACGCTCAATATTGTTCTTAATGTTAAATACTTGAAAACACCAAAGCCACTTTCAAACTGAGTAAGATATTCTGTTAACCAAATTAACATTACCTGTTATCCTCCATAAGAAGATTAACAATACGTTCCATCTTCATTGAACGTGAGCCTTTAACTAAAACGGTGCTATTTTTATCCAATATTTTTATTAACGATTTTCCTAGTTCATTATAATTTTCAAAATGAAAAGCATCTTTACCAAAATCATTTGAAGCGTAAATACTTAATTCACCAATTGTAAATAATCCGTCCACATTTCTTTTTTTTGCTAGTAAGCCTACTTTTTTATGAAATGTTTTTGCTTTATCACCCAACTCACCCATATCACCTAAAACGATGTAATGTGGTCCGTCGAAACTACATAATGTCTTAATGGCGGCATCGAGTGATGCTGGATTGGCATTATATGTATCATCAATAATTCTTACTCGATTCTTCCCTGTTTTTATTTCAAGTCGTCCTTTAATTGAACTTATGTTTTCGAGCCCTTTTTTTATTGACTGCAAAGAAATATCTAAACTTATACAACATGCTGCTGCTGCTAAAGCATTCATTACATTATGCTCACCTAAAATAGGTAAACAAATTTCAACTGATTCTTTGCCAAAAACTAATATGAATTTAATTGATAAATTGTCTATTGACGATTTAATTCTTTCCGCTCTAACATCAGCATTTTTCGATTTAATGCCAAATGTAACCTGATTAATTTCTTTACAACTATTTCTCCAAAAATCAGCATATATATCATCTGCGTTTATTATTGCAGTGCCTGTAGACTGTAGTCCTAAATATATTTCTGCTTTTGCTTTTGCAACACTTTCAATGTTCTTAAATCCTTCTAAATGGGCAGGAGCGCATTGGGTAATTACTGCAACGTTTGGTGAAGATATTTTACTTAACCATTCTATCTCCCCTAACTTATTTGCACCCATTTCAACAACAGCATAGCTATGATTTTTGTTAAGCCCGAATAATGTTTTTGGAACACCGATATCATTATTTAGATTGCCTGAAGTAGAGTGTACGCTTGAAACTGTTGATAGAATACTCGTCACCATTTCTTTAACAGTAGTTTTACCATTACTGCCAGTTATTGCAATTAAAGGAATTGTTATTTTTTCACGCCAAGATTTTGCTAACAACCCCATTGCCTTGCGTGTATTTTTTACCTTAACGAAAGGTTTGGTATTGGGCACTCCTCGATCAACTATTAACGAGGATGCTCCTTTTTTTTCAGCAACTGAAATGTACTGATGCCCGTCAAAATAATCCCCTTTCAGGGCGATAAACAAATTTCCTTTTTCAATAGTTCGGCTATCAGTGCTACACCCACAAAAAACAACATCTTCCCCGTCTAAAGATGAACCAACTGTTTTAGCTACCTCAGAAAGTAACATGCTAATCATGAATGCTTCTCCGTTAAGCGTTTAGCTAATTCACGATCGGAAAATGGAACTATGATGGAGCCAAGTTGTTGTGTTATTTCATGCCCTTTACCAGCAAGTAAAATCACATCATCCTTTTTTGCTTCAAGAAAAGTACTAATAAGAGCATCAGAGCGATCTTCTTTTACAATTACTTTTGATTTATTTTGAATTCCCTCTAGGATATTTTCAAAAATTTGATCAGGTGACTCATCACGTGGATTATCATTTGTTAGTATAATCCGATCGGATAGTAGCTCAGCAACGGAACCCATTTTAGCGCGTTTTCCAACATCTCTCCCCCCGCCGCAACCAAAAACACAAAATAATTTTCCTTTACAATATGACTTCAAACTAGTTAATGCCTTTTCAAGTGCATCTGGTGTATGAGCATAATCAACAATGATCAGCGGTTTTTCGGCTGATGAGAAAACTTCCATCCTGCCAGGAAGACCAGTAAAACTGGATAATACTGTGGCAGCCTCCTCAATAGACACCCCGGAGATACACAAGACTGTAAAAGCCGCGAGGACATTATCTATATTAAATTCCCCGAGTAAATTCACTCTAATAATTACGTTACCCCAAGGACTCTGTACCCTTATTATTTTTGCTGCGAAAGATTCAACTTCTACCTGCTCACAACAAATAAAAGAAATTTTTTCTCTTCTATAAAATTCAAGATTACTTTTTTTGGCTGAATAAGCAAAAACATTTAAATCTTTTGATAACTTTTCTATAAGCTTAACTCCATATGGATCACCAATATTAATTACAGCGTTTTCAAGACCTGTTTTTTTAAATAATGAGAATTTAGCGCTAATATAATCATCGAAAGTTTTATGATAATCGAGATGGTCTCTGCTTAGATTAGTAAAAACAGCGGTATTGAACTCTGTACCTTCTGTTCTTCCTTGATCTAACGCATGAGAGGATACTTCCATTGCAACAAAATCAACTTGATTTTCCCACAATGAAAACAGTGAATGTAATTTAACTGGATCCGGTGTTGTTGTTTTACTAGCTTCTATCTGGCCAAATAATCCATTACCCAATGTGCCGATAATCGCACTATTTCTTTTAAGCTCGTGCATTGCGTATGCAAGAAGATATGAGATTGTGGTTTTACCATTTGTGCCAGTAACGCCCGTTATTTTTATATTTTTAGATGGATTACCATAAAATCGACTAATAATAAGACCTGCATTTTTACGCAATTCAGGAACCTTAAAAATTTCTTTTGAAATTGACTCAGAATTAAATACCTCTGCTTCGTCTACGACGACAACTGCTGCTCCTGCATTAATTGCATTATCAATATATTCAAGACCATTATGATTTGTACCACGATATGCTAAAAATAAATTCCCCGGCTCGACTTTCCTACTATCAATCGCAATACCAGTCACCTCAGTTGTAGAAACCACTTCGCTCAAACCTATTAAGATATGCTTTAAGGATTTAATATAATTTAGTTTCTCAACTGACATCATTCTTTATATCCTTGAAAAATTTTAGGTCTTATAGTATCTGCAATTATCGGCTCATTAAAATTATTCAAATTATCTGGTGGTATATTTAATATACGTAAAGAGCCCTCCATAACCTTTGCAAATACAGGTGCTGCCACTGCACCGCCAAAATGACCTGTGTCTTTATTAGGTTCATCAATTGTTACGACTGTTACAAACCTCGGATTACTAGCAGGGACAATACCCACAAACAATGAACGGTAACGATCATCAAAATAACCACCTCGTGGGTTATTTATATGTGTTGTTCCAGTTTTACCAATAACTCGATAACCTTTTATTGCTGCTTTTCTGGCAGTCCCTTTAGAAGAAACTACCGTTTCTAGCATATCTCTAATTTGTTTTGCTATTTTCTTGGAAATCACTCTTTCGCCTTCAACAAAATTATCTGTTTTAAAAAAAGTTACGGGTAACTTGATACCATCATTTGCTATTATCGAATAAGCATGAGCTAGCTTTAAAGAGGTTACCTCAACACCATAACCGAAAGATAAAGTCGCCATATCATGTTCAGTCCAAGTATCAAATGACTTGAGTGTTCCGGATCTTTCCCCAGGAAAACCACTGCCTGTTGTTTGACCAAACTCAAATCTATTAAGAACATCGTAAAAATATTCGGGTCTTAGTGCTAATGCAATTTTACTCGCGCCTATATTGCTTGATTTTGTAATAACAGTGGTAACATCTATAGATCCATAATTACGTTGATCAGAAATTGAATGAATACCTACTTTAAATGTACCTGGTGAAGTATCAATGATTGTTTTTGGTGTGAAAATTCCTGACTCTAATCCAGCAGCAATTGTAAAAACTTTCATTGTTGAGCCCGGCTCAAAAACATCAATAACACTTCTATTACGTGCTGCATCTTTTAACCAACTACGATTATTTGGATTAAAAGAGGGTTGCCCAACCATTGCAATTACTTCGCCAGTTTTTGTATCAAGTATAACTAACGTGCCTCTAATTGCCTGATGGTTTTTGACAGCAGCAGTAAGTTCTCGATACGCTAAAAACTGAATGCGTTTATCAATACTAAGTTGAAGATCAGTGCCTGGTTCAGATGATTTAACATTTTCAATATCACGAATAACCCTACCAAGACGGTCTCTGAGTACGCGTTTTTTTCCTGATTTACCACTTAATATTTTGTTATAGGCTAATTCAATTCCCTCCTGCCCTTTGTCATCAATATTAGTAACGCCAATAATATGTGAGGTTACTTCGGCCGCAGGGTAATAACGTTTATATTCGGACTGTGTTGAAACACCTTTTATCCCGAGTTTTTTTATTTCATCAACTAAAATTGGATCTGCATGTCTTTTCAAGTAAACAAAATCACGCTTAATACGAGCTCTTAGGAACTTGCTTAACTCCTCTTCTGATCTATTCAAAAGACTTGCCAATTTTTGTAAGTTTTTTTCTTTTAGTAGCTTTCTTGGTATGGCCCAAATTGAATCCACTGGCGTGCTAATTGCTAGTTGTTCGCCATTGCGATCCATAATTGCGCCACGATGTGCCGATACATTGACTATTCCAATACCTGCTACATCGCCTTTTTTGCTATATGTATTAGGTAGAAGTTGTAAATAGACTGCTCTTGATAATAGTGCAAACATAAAAATTAGAAATAAACTAATTACAAACCAAGAACGTAAAGAAACTTGACTATTCTCATTTTGAGATTTCATTTAATTAATACCACAAAATTATGAATTGGCTCTTTCATGTTTAATTTTGTTCTCGCATATTCCTCAATTCTGTCATTAACCGCCCACGTTCCGTACTCAAGTTGCAATCGCCCCCACTGTTCATTTAATTCATCTTGCACTTTAAATTGAGATTGCAGCTCCACAAAAAGATACCTAGCGTCATGACGAGAAACAACAACTTGTAAGGCTGACAAAATTATTGCCATATAAAGTCCAAAATGTAATAGTATTTTCATCTTCAACAACGCTCAGCCACGCGTAACAGCGCGCTTCGTGCTCTCGGATTATTTGCTATCTCTTCTTTACTTGGTCTAATCTTTTTGCCAATCAATTTTAATCTTATGTCGTGATAATTCTGTAGAATTGGAATCTCTGGTGGTTGTTCTTTAGGCCTAGACTGAGCTCGCAAAAAACGTTTAACAATTCTATCCTCTAATGAGTGAAAGCTAATTGTGGCTAATCGCCCTCCTTTACATAAAACATCAGTCGCTTGCGGAAGTACATCTTTAATTTCATCAAGCTCATGATTTATAAAAATTCTGAAAGCTTGAAAAGTTTTAGTCGCAGGGTGTATATCATTTTTTTTACTAGGTATTGAATTGCTAATTATTTCTGTAAGCTGTTTTGTGCTATCAATTGAAGTTTTTTCTCTGAAACTGATAATAGCTTTTGCAATTTTTCTAGACGCCCTTTCTTCTCCATACTTATAAATTACATCAGCTATTTCTGTTTCGTTTGCTTTATTTAACCAATTGGCAACACTTTCTCCTTCATCTGGATTCATCCGCATATCAAGTGGACCATCATATCTAAAACTAAAACCGCGTTTACTGTTATCAAGCTGCGGTGAAGAAACACCCAAATCAAACAATACTCCTGAAACTTTCTCTTCAACTTCGTGTTGCTTCACATAACTCATCAGCATTGTGAAAGAACCTTTAATGATTTCGAAACGTTCATCTTGCATAAGGTCCATGCCAGCAGACATAACAGCATCTGGGTCTTTGTCAAAAGCAAGTAAGCGGCCATTACAACCGAGTCGCTTGATAATTTCACGACTGTGACCGCCTCTGCCAAAAGTGCCATCAATATAAAAACCATCTGAGCGAATATTAAGCGCCTTAATAACTTCATTCAGTAAGACGGGTTTATGTTCATGATGCAATTTTCTAGTTTACCTTTAAGTTAAAATATAAATTTATAGTGACAACGAATGCAATGAATCAGAGGAGGAGGTTGATTCATCGCCGATTGATTCCAACCAATCGTCTCGTTGCTTTTCCCATGATTTTTCATTCCAAATTTCAAATTTATTCCCCTGCCCCAAAATTACAGCTCGGCGAGTAAGTTCAGCATATCCGCGTAACTCTTTAGGAATAAGAATTCGTCCCTGGGCATCGAGCTGACAGTCATTTGCGTAACCTCGCATCATTTGTTTCGTTCTTCTACTTTGTTTATCAAAGTCTGAAAGGGCAGCTAACTTATCTTCGATCAGCTCCCATTCAGGTAAAGGATATAACCAAAGAGAGCGATCAAGTGGGTTCAATGTTATGACTAAATTATTTAGTGCTTGATCTAATATAAGCGAACGATAACGACTTGGAATTGCCAATCGCCCCTTAATATCAATACTAATTTTATTAAAACCTCTAAACATAGAAATAATCCTCTTCATGTTGGTAAATTCCACTTTTACCCACATTACCCCACATAGAATCAACTATAGGGATTTCAGGCTATCTATGTCAAGAATTCATTGTCTTTTTACACTAAATAAATACCTTATTTTACAATAATTTAGCTTAGATAATTTGGATTATGGAGGCAAAATTGTTATAAACCATAGTAATAACATTATTTATTTCATGATGTTCCATTCTTTATATAATAAATTACTTTAAGTTTGTAATTTTTTTAAAAAAAACTACTTACTTATAACGTACTGAAGAGTTTCTACAACTTGGTTTGGAGTTTTTGCCCATGCTAATGCTGCCGCATCAACCTCCTTTAGTGGATGAATAATTTCTTCATCATGCAAAGTTATATAAGGCTTCCCAAAAGCTGCGCAACATCCTGCATCAAATGCTGCGTTCCATTGCTTAAATTTATCGCCAAAACGGACAATAGCAATGTCGCACTTCTCAATTAATGTTTTTGTTCTGATGCTGTTAATCTTTGATGATTTATGATCGCGCCAAAAATTATTTTCCTCTACCCCCAAATGATCACCTGCTGCGTCACTCGATTCATGATCCGTTACGGCTGATGTATAGATTATTGGTAGACCTAATTTTTTAGTACCTTCTTTTATTTGTTCCCGCCAATCAGTATGAATTTCACCTGATAAATAGACATTCCAGTCCATTAAACACCCCCCTTAAAAAAATATTTATTTCAAAATTAAGGAAGAGTCAGCCGATAAGCCGGGTTCTGTCGAGGACAATCATTCATCTTGAGTGCACGTCACCACGCACTTCTAGCAACCTACCCAGAAACAGTGCGGGCTACACTATCGTTTCTCTATTTGGTCTTGCTCCCGGTGGGGTTTACCTAGCTACTGTTATTACTAACAGTACGGTGTGCTCTTACCACACCATTTCACC
>Ga0163108_10000951_pt1 | contig 21320 bp, 11 predicted proteins | sample Fk1155metaG_FD_109644 | JGI IMG/M metagenome (GOLD analysis project Ga0163108, IMG submission 109644) | Marine microbial communities from the Central Pacific Ocean - Fk160115 155m metaG | ecosystem: Environmental > Aquatic > Marine > Oceanic > Photic zone | place: The Central Pacific Ocean...
AGACTCGCAGTCGGAACCCGCAGAGGTGATGTCTATTTCATTTCAGGAGCATTCGATACGCCTCCAAACCCAACCTATCATTTATACGCAAGTGGGCAGGATGAAATTTTTGGACTGTCTTGGAAAGACGATTCTCTAACCATCACCCAATTTGGTGAAGTCACTAAACTGACCGACTCGGACGGGGACGGGACCGCTGACCGCTTTGATACCCTAACCAATAATTGGGGTTATGCCGAGGGTCACGAATTCGCATTTGGATCGAAGCACGATCCAGACGGTAACATTTGGGTAGCTTTAGGACTGAGCGGATCTTATCACTCCAGGAATATCTTCAGAGGCTGGGCCGTTAAGGTAACACCTGATGGAAAAATGATCCCAATCTGTAGCGGACTGCGTAGCCCGGGAGGCGTCGCCGCCAACAAGGAAGGTGTGATGTTCTGCATCGAGAGTCAAGGACCATGGAATGGATCCTGCTCACTCAAGCACCTCAAAGAGGGAGCATTTTTAGGGCACCCAGCCAGCTATAACTGGTATCAGTTTGCTAAGGGAATTGACACACCAAAAATAGAACCCAAGACCAATTCGAGAATCGCAATAGAGAAAAAACGAGTCAAAGAACTTGTTCCTCCGGTAATACTCTTCCCTTACATTAAGATGGGAAGATCCATATCTGGGTTCAGCCTCAATCAAACCAAAGGCAAATTCGGACCATTCGAAAATCAATTGTTCTTTGGAGATTACACACTGAGTATTATCATGCGGGCAACGACTGAAAAAATAAACGGCGTCTGGCAAGGCGCTTGTTATCCTTTCAGGGAAGGCCTCTCAACGGGCATCATGAACGTTGAATTCTCTCCAAAGGGTCAGCTAATTGCCGGTGGTTTCACAACGAACCGCCAATGGCCCGTTCGAGGAGAAGCCCCGTTCGCTATTCAGAGACTGGATTGGACCGGTAAAATTCCTTTTGAGGTTAAGGAAATTAACATCCTTAACGATGGCTTTATGATCCATTTTACCAAGAAAGTGGATCAGGCCATAGCATCGGATGCCAGAAACTATTCAATGACAACATACACTCATAATTATTCTGCAGGCTATGGCAGTCCGGAAGTTGATCATACGACACCAGCAATAAATAAAGCCACAGTATCGGACGACAATTTAAGTGTTCAACTAAAGATCAACGGGATACAAGAAGGTCACATTCATGATTTCGACTTAGGAAAGATTAAAAGCCATTCAGATCAACCCTTGCTCCATTCTAAGGCCTATTACACAGTCAATGAGATCCCAATAAAATAAATGACCCCTTTAGGATCGTAAGCATATTTTTCTGATCTTCTTGCCCCCAATTGATGGGAAATGATGCGTAACTAAAAAATGAGTAAGATCATACATTTTCCTCTCATATCTGATCAGTTCTCTCACCAATTTGGAATCAAATCACTGACCCCTGAACAGAAAATTCTAGAGAGAACCGGTGAATTCAAAAACCAACTAGCATTAAAGAAGGCCCTCCTCTCACAGGATCCCCAATATTATTCATGCTCCACTCCTGAAAGTGTCCTAGCCGAGAACGAAGTATCTGTGATGCTGACTGGAAAACCGGATAAGCTCATAGAGACATCAAAAAAAATCCAAGAAGATCTCGTTCTTCTTAGTGGGGAAGCCTCACCGGGCCATCCAATCATTGCCGGTACCGTCTGCTTTCCTAATGGCTGGACTATCAGTGAAAAAATTGGTCAGGGAATTGATAAAGTGCATGGACCAGTTCCTGGATATGCTGAAGTAATGAGTGAAGCCGTGAACCGTATGCTGAAACGCCTCAGAACGGGCCGGACCTTCTGGAGGTGCAACTGGGCGGTGAAACCAAGCAGCAGGCTCGATCAGTCTCCGAAGTCAATGCCTTTAATTACAGAAGAAGAGGCAGAATTGACATCGAACAATGTCAGTGACAGATGTTTTTTCAGGATAGAAAAACAGACTCTAACCAGGCTCCCTCAAACACAAAATATTCTTTTTACAATCCTCACAGACCAAGTATCAGTCGCCGAACTTGAAAAATGGCAACAATCAAACTTACTGGGCGTTCTTAGATCCTGCCCAAAAAGCACTCTCAAATATAAGGGGATCAGCTCTTTTTGTACTTTGCTTTGCGATGATCTGGAGAAAAGAATTAAATAAAATCTTTGCTCATGATCCATTGGATATTCTTGTAAGAACACATCATGAACGAATAGTATTCTTTACATCGAATCAAACAGCCGGACCCAAATCAGAGGCGAACCACAAAATATCACACTACCTCATGCCATTTCTTTATCTTTTGATAGCTTCGCTAATATTTAATGTTCATTCGTCTCTGGCAAAAGAACTCCCTACCAGCCTAAAGGAAATTCCTGCTCAAGACAATCTGCCGGACCTGTTCAAATTCGATAACGGCAACAAAGTGAAAGATCTCAAGGACTGGAAAGAACGCAGAAAAGAACTCGTAGAACCATTAATGTTCTACCAGTACGGATCCATTCCACCCAGACCGGATAAAGTGACTCCGCGGTTGGACAAAGAAAAGTCACATCCAAGCGGAATCGGTAAAGAACGGTGGATCACTCTAATTATTGGTTCAAAAAGAAAACTGGAAATGAGACTCGTTATTTATGAGCCAAATACACCGGGACCTCATCCGGTAATAATCGAAGAAGAAGGATCACTCGGAGGGAGTAAAAATGCTGAACGCTTCATGAAGAAAAATTACCTATTCATCGAGTATGCCAGACACGATCTTGATCCTGACAGAAAAGGAACAGACGGTCCTGCTCAAAAAGCGTACCCAGAAAATGATTGGGAAACGCTCGCTGTCTGGGCATGGGGAGGCATGCGAGTAGTCGACTATCTCGAAGGCAGGGTCGATGTCGACATGAAGAAGATCGCGATTACTGGGCACTCAAGAGGCGGAAAAATGGCACTACTCGCTGGGGCCCTGGACGAGCGCATCTCACTAGTTGTTCCAAACGGATCAGGGGCAGGCGGAGCCGGCTCATCCAGAATCCTTGGACCAGGAGCCGAATCAATCGGCATGAATGATAAGCCTCACTGGTATCATCCAAGAATTAGGTTATTCGCAGAAAATGAAGCTCACCTCCCCTTCGATCAACATTTCCTGAAAGCACTCGTTGCCCCGCGTGGACTCTTCTGCATTGAATCGACTGATGATCTTTATGCAAACCCACTAGGCACATATGCCACAAGTAAAGCAGCCATGCCGGTTTATGAACTTTATGGAGTTCCTGAAAGGAATGCTATCAAGTTCCGGCGCGGAGGTCACACGTTCAGTGGATCGGACTGGACATCACTACTCGACTTTGCAGAACTTACCTTCTACGGGAGAGCTCCACAGGACGGCGAATCATTCTGGCAAAATCCTGCAGAAGTAACACCGCGGCCCGATAGCGGAGGCGAATCTGGCTTCATAAAGATAGGGCATGCAGGAAACAAAGGAGACTATAATTATCCTAGGGTCGGTTCATTTGGCTCAGTAGACCAGGACTACGAAATTGGTCGTTACAAGGTCAGTAATTCAGAATATGCCTCGTTCTTAAATTGGGCAGCCTCTGAGTCAGATCCAAACGGTTTGTACAATCCAAGCATGAGGATAAGAAGAGAACTTAAAGACGGTAAAATCATCTACGAAGCGTACCCAGCCACAGCGAATACCGCCGTCACTTATGTGAGCTGGTATGATACTTTACATTACTGCAACTGGTTAGGGGGCAATTATAGTACATCTTTAGATGAGCCGATCGGACAAAGAAAAAAAGGCGCTGAATATTTTTTGCCGACCGAAGATGAATGGTACAAAGCAGCTTACTATGATTCTAAAACAAAAAAATATAAACTCTATCCACTTCGAGATTCACACAAAATAGAGAACTCTGAAAAGCTAGCATCAAAGAGCAGTTACGGAATGATGGGAACATCTGATCATGTATGGGAATGGACTGAATCTAAGGTCGGAGAGGCGTTCCGTGGGATCAGATCCGATTCCTGGTTCCAGGGCAACAACTACCAAGCGGCTGGGAGATATTATTCTAACCCGGATCTCGAACTTGGACACTTGGGTTTCAGAGTGGCCCGGACTTCCCCAGAATCAACTAACAATGATGAGGCCAAAAAGAAAAGTATTCCAAAAAGAGCAAGGAAGTTTCGCCGTTAAGTGCGCTTTAGTAATAATTTGAATGATATGATCCGTTACATAATTCTAACAATTGCCTTTGTTAATTTCTCGCCCATTCAGTCAAGGGCCGAAGAATTCAAAGTCACTGAATGGGCTAATGACCCGCTACTAACCAACAGCGTTGGCATTTCAATGGACGATAAGGGCCGCGCTTATTTGACAGTTTCAAAGAGAAGAAAACAGTCAAGCCTCGATATTCGTCACCATCAGGATTTAGTTAAACAGGACCTTTCGTTTGAGACTGTCGAAGAGCGTCGTAACTATTATCGAGACAAACTGACGGGAAAGAGCTGGATACCTGACAGAAATAATGATGGCAAAAAAGACTGGAAAGATCTCACAGTCCAAAAGGACATGGTCTATCAAGTCACTGATAAAGACGGTAACGGTTCAGCTGATGGACTAAAGGTCCTCGGAGAGTACCACAGTGAAGTTACCGGTATCGCTGGAGGAGTACTTGCGGTCGGAGACGATGTTTTTGTAGCTGCAGAACCGGATTTTTTCAGATACCATGATACGGATGGGGACGGGTTCCCGGAAAAGGAACAACTCGTTGGAACTGGCTTCCAAGTTCATATGGGACAAGGAGGCCATAACCTTAGTGGCGTGGCTGTTGGACCAGATGGGAGAGTTTACTGGTCACTTGGTGACAAGGGCCATTACGTAAAAACCAAAGAAGGGAAGACCTTCCACATGCCCAATAGTGGGGCAATTTTCCGATGCGAACTTGATGGGACCCGAGTCGAACGATTCTCATCGGGAGAGAGAAATGCCCAAGAACTAGCCTTCGACTCTTACGGTAATCTTTTCAGCATGGACAATGATGGGGACTATCCAGGAGAAAAAGAAAGAGCACTGTACATTACTGAGGGGAGTGAGCACGGATGGCGACTGAACTGGCAATGGCTAAGGAAACAGGACTTCACCAAAATCAGCGGTGTCTCGGCCTATAACCCATGGATGGAAGAAAAGCTCTTTTTGCCGGACCGCGAAGATCATGCAGCTTACATTACTCCAACTATTGGAAACTTCGGACCCGGACCCTGTGGATTTACCAGTAATCCTGGCACCGCACTCACTAAGGAACTCTCCGATTGCTTCTTTATGACCAATCAGCAGAATCAGGTAAGAGTATTTAAATTCCTTCCTAAGGGAGCTTCATTTAAATTTGAAGAGCTCAAGCCCATAAAAGGAGGGATAGGTAATACGGGGCTGGCCATTGGCCCCGATGGCGCTCTCTACTCTGCATCGTGGGGAAGTGGCAAAGGATTTATCTTTCGGTTCGATGCGGCTGCAAAAGAAAGTCATCATCCAGCCAGAGAAGAAACTCAAAAAATACTTCATCTAATTACCAAAGAGCAAAACATCAAAACACTAAGCTCCTGGCTCGATTCTCCCGATCAGAGAGTCCGCATGAAAGGACAATTTGAACTGGTCAATCGTGGTGATGAAGGCCTGCAAGCACTGAAACAAAAATTAGATTCTGGCACCCTATTAGGCAAACTTCATGCGATTTGGGGAATCGGCATGGCATCCCGGAATGATCCGGAAAAAATTTCTCTTATGGGCTCAGCGTGGAAAAATAAAGAACCCGAAATTCTTGCACAAGCTGCTAAGGTAGTGGGCGATCTAGGACAAAGTTCAAAGGAATTTAACTCCGAACTAATAGCAGGACTGGACCATGAATCTGAGCGGGTAAAGTTTTTCTGTGCCATTGCACTCGGCAATCGCAAGAGCGGAGGGATATCCGAAAAACTTGTCAATCTGATTGAACATAGCGGTTCAAAGGATCCTTATATCAGGCATGCGGGATCCATGGGACTTTCAGGAACAATGAATCCAGGACAAATTGCTAAACTTAGCGAGAATCCAAATAAGACAGTCAAACTTGCCGCGGTCGTTGCAATGAGACGAATCGCTTCCCCCGAAATCCGGTCTTTTCTAAATGATTCGGACGAACTGATCCTGCTAGAGGCTGCACGTGCAATTCATGATGACCAATCTATTCCCGAAGCACTCCCAGACCTGGCTGCAGTACTCAAGCGAAAAGGACTCAAAAATGAAGCCCTCATAAGAAGAGCTATTAATGCCGCACTGCGAACAGGCTCTGGATCGGACCTTGATCTTTTAGCTGATTATATAAGGAGTGGAGAAGGATCAGCAAAAATGAGAAAAACGGCACTCGCATCAATGCTTTGGTGGGCAAATCCACCCGTCCTAGATCCTGTCGAAGGACGATACCGGAAGCACTCACCTAGGGACAAGGATTTGGTAAATAAAGCAATCGAATCAATTCGTGATAATATACTTGCTGATAATGAACTGACGGAGGTTCTCCTAAAGGGAGTCGAAGTTAGGGGGGAATCTGCTTGGCTAAAGGGAACAAAGAAATATTTTGCGGATTGGCCTCCTAAAATGCAGGTCCGGCTATTGGCAGCTCTCGATAAGATAAATTCTCCTGAACTGAAGGAATTTGTCATTCAGGGACTTGATTCAAACTCTTCGGAAGTCAGGGAAAAGGCCAGAGCCTACGCAAATAAGGCAGGCGTACCAACACTGAATCTTATTCTTGCAACACTCGGGGATCCGAAAGCTTCTGGTCAGGGAGATGCGATTCGCCAACTAGCCAATCTTGAGGACCCTAAAGCAAAAGAAAAGTTCATGGAATTAGTTGCTGAATTCAAATCTGGTAAGACTCCTTCTCATTGGAAACTCGAAATGTGGCAAGTCGCCAAATCCAAAGGCATCAAATTAAAGGGAGGCTATGAACTTCTAGAAAACGGCGGCGACCCTGCCAGAGGCAAGAAACTCGTTATGGAGCATGCAGCAGCTCAATGCATCCGTTGTCATAAAATTAACAAAGTTGGGAGTGATCTTGGCCCTGATCTGACCAAGATAGGCAGATTGAGAAACAGAAATCACCTAGTCATATCAATGCTGGATCCGGTGAGGGAAATTTCTGATGGGTACGGAAACATCCTAATCAAAACAAAGGATGGTGAGGAGATTGTTGGTATCCTTTCCAGTAAAGAAACCAAAGAATGGATCATCACTCTCGCCGATGGCAGCAAAAAGAAAATCGACCCAAAAATAGTCGGCACTTCTCAAGTCACTTCAATAATGCCACCGATGAGTGCAATCATGAAACCTGAAGAGATTCGGGACGTGGTCAGTTACTTATCAACGCTCAAATGATAACTTGCTTTCACTGGAGAGATATAGAAATTAAGACTACCCAAGGCTAACGGCCCCCAATCAATTAAAACGGAACCGATACATAATTCACTCGTTACAATCAAAGACTTTACACCAACATCAATAAAGGAAATCAAATGACTAAAGAAAACTCTAATAATAAGATGACCCGTCGCGGAGTCCTTAAGGGAACTTCAGCTCTAGCAATTCCAACGTTCATGCCTAAGAGCGTATTTGGAGCGAATGAAAAGAAGATTAATATCGCCTGGGTTGGATTCGGTAATATGGGTTGGGGTGACTTAAACAATTGCTCAAATGGAAATAACGTTGTCGCACTTTGTGACTGCAACCCGGGCACATGGGAACGTGCAAAAAAGAAATTCCCAAAGGCAAAATTCTATAAGGATTTCCGCAAAATGCTGGAAGAAATGGGTGACCAAATTGATGCCGTAGGTGTTGGCACGCCGGACCATTCTCACTTTGCAATTGCCTACACTGCGATGAGTATGGGCAAACACGTGTTTGTAGAAAAACCGCTCGTTCATTCGCTTTGGGAAGCACGGACCTTACAGGCACTGGCCAAAGAAAAAGGCTTAGTAACACAAATGGGAAACCAGGGCCACGCCTTCGAGGGTGCTTATCTGGTTAAGGAGTGGTACGAGGCCGGACTAATTGGTGAGGTTAAAGAAGTTCTTACCTGGACAGACCGGCCCGCAAGAGGATGGGGATTCAATGGACAAGTTCGCACAGAATATCCAAAGGCAGAAAAGCTTCCTGAAGGAATGGATTGGAATTTGTGGCTTGGCCCCTGTCAGGAAGATGTCCCATTTAGTAGAGCAATTCATCCAACTACTTGGCGACCATGGTGGAGCTTTGGCTGTGGAGGTCTCGGCGACATAGGTTGCCACACTATTGATACCGCTTACTGGGCACTTGGTCTGGGCGCTCCTGATAAGGTAGAAGTCGATATGGCAGAAAAAGCTAACCCCATTCATACACCAAACGGCTCTATCGTAACCTATAAGTTTCCATCTCGTGGAAAACAGCCTGCTGTAGACGTCAAATGGATTGAAGGACCTCGTCTTCCAAAAGCTCCCAACGGATACGATTGGGACATTAAAGGTCATGGTGGATTTATCATGGTTGGAGAAAAAGGCGGCATTAGCCACGATGGAATGCGACCAAACAGTCCTCGACTCTATCCAAAAGCTCGTTGGGAAGATTATAGGAAGAACGCCAATGAACGTATTCCAAAAACATTAAAGCGTGTGCCCGGCATCCATAATGATTGGGTCAATGGAATCCGAAACAGCGAAAAAACTGTCTCGGACTTTAGTTATAGCGGGCCACTCACAGAAAGTATCATCTTAGGTACACTTGCAATAAGAACTGGTAAAGGTCTTGAGTGGAACGCCAAAGATATGGAGATCACCGGCAACAAAGAAGCCGCCGCACTCATTAATATTGAAGCTCGCAAAGGTTGGCGCACCTCTGACCTAGTCTAATCTCAAGGCACTTTAATAACTAAATTTGCCAACAGCAAAAGCTGTTCCGGCATGTAATATAATTGGCTAATAATTAACAAATTAGTAACTATCGTAGTACTTTTTTACAATTTCCTGAACCCGCATAGCCAGTCCTGCATCGGTAGCATACAGCGCACCACGATGGTTCATGAAAGTCGAATCTGATCTGTTAAGGTCCAGCGGATTTCCAAAGGCATCACTAACGGTGGCTCCTGACTCCTGATAAAGGCAGGCTGTTGCGGCATAGTCCCAAAGGCTACCGCCACCATCTTGAGACTTAGGAAATTTAAAATGACAGGCCGGCGCCCTATCTAGGGCATAACATGCATTCATCACCGCTCCACCATAATGCATCGCTATGAGTCCGTTAAGCCCGAGCAAATGGGCATAGGACTCAAGGTCATCTTGAATTTCGTTAAATTTAGGATTCTCAGCAAAGCTACTATCATAAGTAAAAGTCAGCTCTTGAGCTGATTGTACCGGAACCCATGCCTCATTGTTACGCCTAAGACCCTGACCCTTGGTTGCCTGATAGAGGACATCATGTACCGGATCATATACTACGCCGATTTGAGGAGTCCCATCCCTAGCAACTAATCCAATAGAGACCGAGTATCCCGGCTGACCATTAATAAATGGTAGGGTACCGTCCAGAGGATCAATGCACCAGAAATAGTCATGTTCTAGCCGACCCCTATCATCATCATCCTCCTCCGCAAGCATCGCAATATCAAGTTCATCGCAAGTCGGCATCAATACCTGAAGTATTGCATCCTGAGATTTACGGTCCACCTCAGTGACCACCTGTGAAGCTAGAGTGCTACCACCCTCCTTCTGCATGACATGCACGTCCCTATCACGATAAGATCTTATCAATTGCCCTGCATCGTGGGCAGCTTTTACAGCCTTTTGCGTTAACACGGTGAAATCCATTAAGCCTTAACCTCCTTTAGTGAATTAGTCACCTCACGCGTGACCCTCTCGCTATAGTCACTGAGCTTCCAGTGTCCCGGACTCCAGCCCTTCATGAACCGATGAAAGTCAGCCCAAGCCACACGATAGAGAGGACGCCAATCGGCTTCGAGTTCCTTCATGCATATGCCTCTATCGAATGCCTCCATGAATGAAGAGAGTTCATTAAAATAGAGATTTAGAACCTCCTCTTCCCTCTCTTCGGCCTCTCGATCTCGAAAACAACTTCCTACGAAATAGGCCAAATCCTTCATGCCACAACCTCCACCAACATATTGAAAATCCACCGCCGCCACCCCTGATCCTTCAACGGTAAAACAGAAATTTGCCAACTTAGCATCCCCATGGACCAAAGTCTGAAAAGTGGAGCTCTTTAGCTTCGCATCAATCATTGGAGCACAGGCCCTAAGTTGTGGATCGTCCAATTGCTCAAGTTCATCGGGCCGAGTCTCAAGGTGCCAGTAAGTGCCGGTTTCCCAGAGACCCTCTGAGCTCATGCCCATGCACGAAGCATGAAAAGCCGCTAACCACTGAACACACAAATACATCTCATTTTGGTTCACGGAACTTCGTCGATGAGCATATCCCGACGCGTCAAGATCCTCCATTACCAAAAGGAATTCATTGCCGCTAGTTTTAACCCCAAAGCTTTCCGGTATTCTGGCATGCTTATTGATTCCTTTATTATTCTGATAACGGTACCAATTCGTTTCTACCTCATAAGACTTGAGTTTTCTCTGGTGAGATAAATCCGTGTTCCATCCTCTCGGATGCTTACCACCTTCCGGTTGGACATGCTTCACTATAACACTAGAAACATCAGAGCCCTCTAAACCAATACGCACAATACTTCCATATCCACTCCATAGCGTTTGCACAATACCAAGATGTTTGAGTCTGTCTGCCCCGGTTATTTCCAAGATAAACTGGTCTATTTCATCCTTCTCCATGCAAGCCAGAAAGCTAACGGTAAAGTTGAAAAAAACCAACAATTTTAAGCGTTCCGCCTAAGCATCTACCAACTAGAACCCTGAAGTTAATCAATTAATTCTATCACAGAAAAAATAGCCCGGTGATCTGAAGCCACCTCCTCACCCAACACTTTAGATTCGATCAATTTCCAACGTTTTTTTGGTCGCACCAAAATGTAATCAATCTGACGAGTGGGTTTTGCTACAGGAATAGTCGGCGCAACGTCAGTATTAGTTCGTAACCATAATTTACCAATCTCTTTTAATGTGGGGCTATTAGGAACATCATTAAAGTCTCCCGCTAAAATAGCAGGGTCACTATCGGAAATGCCAATCATTTGGTTAATGAATTTTGCCGAAGCAAGCCGCTCTTCGCCCGGACGACGGTGATCTAAATGCGTCGCCAAAAAAAATATACTTCGATCTTCTGATACCTTGATAGCTGATTTAAGGACTCCACGCTGTTCTCCCGCATCCATATTAGGTAAGTGAAAATTATTTTTTTGGGTAATAGGAAATCGTGAAAGGATAACATTACCATAATGGCCCCCTTGAAAATCGATATTAGAACCAAAGGTGCCCTTCATTTTTGTTAGACGAGACAACTCAGCTGCTTGGTCCACCTTCCCGGTCCTCTTAGTGTTCTTATCCACCTCCTGCAAAGCCACTAGGTCAGGTTTCACAGATAAAATTACCCGAGCAATGCGAGGCAAATCAAGTTTTCCGTCCACTCCTTCAGCGTGATGAATATTGTAACACAAGACCCTTATCCGGACCGGTTTTTTGTTGTTCACCTCTAAAATTATCTGACCTTTGGCACTGCCAATCCCAACCAAACCTCCAGCCACAGGATCTTTGGTAGAACCCTGACCAAAGGAGCTAATCGCAGTTAGAGTAAGAACGAATACAATAACAATGATCGGCTTTTTCATGCTTTCTATTTACTGCAGAATTCATGGTTTTCCAAGTTGCAACAAACCCAATCCATAACTCAACGTTCGTAAGAATAATTCACGGTTCCTGTTATCATCTGCGGTGGATTTTGTAATTGGTCGGTTAGTTCTGAGGTGTTAGGGTTTGGGAATGAGAATTCTAATGCTCTTTTTCTTTGTTCTGGGATCAGTGTGCAATGCAGAAATTAGAATTTCGACTGCTGTAAATGGCAAAGAGGTAGAGGCTGAAAAATAACCAATGAACCCCTTACAATCATTCTAACCGTCCGATGCTTTCTCGATTCACCCTTGCCGCTGTTCTCCTTGCTCTCTTCTCGAAAAGCACCACCAAAGCTGCCTCTCTCGAACTGAAGCCAGGCGATCATGTCATCTGGATCGGCAACACCTTTGCCGAGCGAATGCAGTACTTCGGTGAAATCGAAAGCCGACTGCACGCGCGCTACCCGAAGCATAACCTTGTCGTTCGTAACCTCGCCTGGTCAGCCGACACTGTTAGCTTACGCCCTCGCCCCAAAGATTTCAGCGATATCCATCACTATCTTTCCGAAGCAAAAGCCGATATCATCCTGATCTGCTATGGCTTCAACGAAACCTGGGATTACCGAGGCGATGAAGGGATTGCCCGGTTCGGGGCCGATCTCGCGAGTTTTCTCGAGGAATTGCAGAGCAAGAATTACAATGGAACGTCTACTCCCAAGATCGTCCTCTACTCTCCACTCGCTTGCGAGGGCACCACTGTCCCCGATACCCCCGCACGAAACCGCCTTCTTTCGCTCTACACTAAGACCATGCAGCGTGTTGCAGATTCACTCGGAATCCCGTGCGTTGATCTCTACTCCGCCTCTCAAAAAGTGTACCAACAGGACAAGGAAACAAGCCACACAATCAATGGCATCCACCTCACCGCAGAGGGCTACGTAAAACTGGCACCTGCAATTCTCCCGAGCCGGCTCTTCGCACCTCTGCCTGATGAGGCGCCCCTAGACGCAATTCGGACCGAGGTCCTGGAAAAGAATGACACCTTCTTTGATTGGTACCGCACCGTGAACAGCTTCTACATTCACGGCGATCGCAAAAACCCCTATGGCACGGTCAACTTCCCCCTCGAGCGAAAAAAACTACTCCAGATGACCAGCATTCGGGATCAACGGATTTGGAAAGCATCTCGCGGCGAAGACCTTCCCGCCAAAATTGATGACTCTTCCACAGCCGAGATTCCCGCCACTGTCCCGGGCAAACGGGGCGGCACCTCCCCAGCTCTCACTCCCGCTCAGGAACGGGCCAAGTTCGAGATCGCCGAGGGATTCCAGGTCGAACTCTTCGCCTCAGAGCAAGAATTCCCCGAACTTCGTAACCCGGTCGCTCTCAACTTTGATACTGCCGGACGTCTCTGGGTCGCGACCATGCCCTCCTATCCACACTCACTTCCCGGCGTCAAAACCAATGACCGGATCCTTATTCTCGAGGACACTGATCAAGACGGAAAAGCCGACAAACGAACTGTCTTTGCCGAGAACCTTTACCTCCCGCTCGGCTTCGAGTTTGGCAAGGACGGGATCTACCTTTCTCAGGAGCCCAACCTTGTTTTCCTCCGTGATACCGATGGCGATGGTAAGTCAGATCAAGAAACCATCCTCCTGCACGGCTTTGGTAGCGAAGATTGCCACCACGCCATTCACGACTTTGTCTGGGGTCCAGGCGGAGGGCTCTACATGCAAGAGAGCGTGTTTCATCATACTCAGGTGGAGACCATCTACGGACCTCGCCGCAGCAAGGACAATGCCATCTACCGCTTCGACCCGCGAACCCATCGTCTGGAAATCGTTTCCCGCCTCCCGCCCGGAGGAAATCCCTGGGGCTATGCCATTAATCGCTGGGGAGAACATCTCTATGTCGCTCGTCACAACAACGCATCGCTCATCAATCAGCCCGAGTCCGGCAACGTCGCCAATGCCAGTTACGGGAACCCCGATACCCGTAACTGCGGTCAGGAGTTCATCTCGAGCAGGCACTGGCCCGACGAGTTCCAAGGCAAAGTCTTCTCGAACCAATACAAAAACTTCCAGGGAGTACTTCTTCATGATTGGACCGAGAACGGAACGACCTACGATCACAGACGCCTCGGCAAGGTCTTCGAAGCGCACAACAAAGCGTGCATTCCAGTCGATCTTCAGCTCGGTCCCGATGGCGCGCTCTACGTTGCCGACTGGTACAATCCGGTCCTCGGCCACATGCAGTACTCCCTCCGCGACGAACGGCGGGACTCGAGCAAAGGGCGTATCTGGCGGATTACCTGGAAAGATCGCCCGCTGGACACACCGGCCAAGATCGTAGGCGCCAGTGTAGAAGAACTGCTCGACCTGCTCAAAGCCTACGAAAACCGCAACCGCTACCGCGCTCGACTCGCTCTTTGGAATCTGCCAGAAAAGACCCTCCGGCCAGCGCTCAAAAAATGGCTGACTTCACTCGATCCGTCCGATACCAACCATGCTCACCATCTCACTGAAGCGCTTTGGCTCCATCAACAGCGAGGCTGGATCAACGCGGATCTCTTCGAGCAAGTCTCCACTCACCGCGACTATCACGCCCGGGCCGCCGCCGCGCATCTTCTCCGTCACTGGTCTGAAGATCTTCCCGGAGCTCACAGCCATTTCCTTCGCCTAGTAAACGACGAGCACCCCAAGGTCCGCCTCGAAACTGTCGTCTCTTCCACTTGGGCCGATCCCTCCATCGCGGTCGGAGTGCTTGAACAGGTGAGCGAACATCCCCAGGACAACTACCTCAAATTTGCTACCAATAATGCCCGCAAGGCCCTAGGCTCCGCTCTCGAAAATCACCCCATGGCGATCCCGCCAGAGAAACTCGCAGCTCTCCCACTCAACGAGCACGTCCTGAAGGCCCTCATCCGACGCCCCAAACTGGATTCCTGGCATCGGCTCAAGGCCCTAAACCACCTTGCCGAGGAAAGTTCCAGAACAAAGGAGAAAGTGTTGGTAGAAATTATTGAACAGCTTGATCGAGAAGAGCGCCTCTCCCTCGAAGATTGGATTTCAGTTCTCGACTCCACCAAAGTCTCCTCCGCTGACGTTCTCAGCTCGTTATTGAAATCAAAAAACTCCACCATCCGGCAAGCCGCCTTCGCTGCGCAGATCCGATCCGGTCGCCTGACTTCTTTCCCTCTCGATCCCGACGCCCTCCGATCCATCGCCAGGATCGATTCGCCCGAACTTAAAACCGCCTATCTCGATCCGGCTCAAAAAGCCCTTTCTTTTTCTCGGGCAACGCAAGAAGCCGCCCTCTTCTGCCTCGGTCGCATCCCAGAAAACGACGTCAAGATCTTCACTATCCTCGCCAGACACATTCTGAATCCGGATCTCACTGCGGCCGCAGCCGAGGCCATTCTGACGCGCCCTCAGGCGACATGGCCTACCGAAAAAGCCGCGACTCTGCTGGACGCTCATCTTCCCACCCTTAAGACAACTCCCGTGGAAAAACGCGGCTCTGCTTCTTTCGAGCTCGCTTCCGAGCTCCTAACCATCATCGCCACCATCCGCAAAGTTCCCGATGCTGTTGCTCAAATTCGTTCCCTTCAATTAGTGCCGGTGAAGGTCGCCACTGTACCCGATCAACTTCGTTTCAATCAAACTTCCATCCGTGTCCCGGCAAATACTCCGGTTGAACTCCGTTTGGACAACCCCGATGCCATCCAGCACAACCTAGTCCTGTGCGCTCCCGGTTCTCTCCAAAAAATCGGACTCGCCGTCGACAATATCCTGACAGACCCTAAGGCCATCGACCGTGATTGGATTCCAGATCTCCCCGAAGTTCTGCATGCCACTCCGATGGCAAATCCCCATCAGGAGGTAGCGATCCGCTTTCTCACTCCAAAGAAGCCCGGTTCCTATCCCTTCCTCTGCACTGTGCCCGGACACTGGCGCATCATGCAGGGAACTATGATCGTCGATGAACCCAAGGCCTCGTCATCCTCCAACAAAGCTAATAAACACGTGCTTATTCTCACCGGCGAACCCGAATACGGAACGCGGACGTCCCTGAGCGAAATCGGGAAGAAACTAGAAGAAGATGACCAAGTCAAGATCACCCATCTCGAACTAAAACGCGGCGCGAATCCCCACCGATTTCCGGATCTCTCCAAGCACCTACCCGAGACCGATCTTCTGATTCTTTCCCTTCGTTTTGTTAACCTCGAAGAATCCCAATACAAAGCACTCGATCAACATCTCGGCCACAAACCCTTCATCGCCATCCGCACCACCACCCACCTCTTTGATTTCCCAAAGGAGTCCAAGCTGGCGGCCGAGAATCGAGCATTCCCGACCCGTCACTTTGGAACACCATACCGTGGCCATCACGGTCACGATTCCAGCCAGGTCAACTACGTCATGGCGGCAAAACATCCCGTCATGACAGGCATCGAACCTCGCTTCTGGACACCCGACTTTCACTACGCGGTCAATCCCCTCAGCATCAAGTGCACTCCTCTCATGATCGGACAAGGTCTCAGAGGTCGACAACTCGCTACCTTTAAAAAAGTCGGTGGACACAACCACGTCATGGTCCTCTCAGCGGAAGACCAAGGACGTCTCAGCGGCAGTCCTCATCCGATTGTCTGGACGATCGAAAGTAAACAAAACCGCCGCGCCCTCGCGACTACCATCGGTGCCCGAAAAAGCTTTGAAAATCCCAACGTCCAACGACTCTACCGCAACGCCGTACTATGGTGCCTCGGACGCGCGGTCCCTGAACCTTAGGAAAATCCTTTAGGAAAAACTACAAATACAACCATGAAAATTAAAAATAGAAGAAACTTTATCAAATTAGGTAGCTTGGCAGCACTCGGACATGGGTGGGTTCGACTACTGCCAGGGATTCTGCCTCGGGCGGATCACTCCGGCCGTCAACCTTTCGGTATCTGGTTCAAGGTGTAGTAGGCGCGGCCGTGCTCCAGCTTCCTTCCCTTGCGATCGGTGAGATGCTTGATTTGTAGTTCGTGGACGTAATACGCAGCCCGGTCTGCCACGTCGATCCGCACCGATTTCCCATCGTCACCCCAGGTCGTTCCAGAAACGGACAGGGGTTTCTTGAGAATCTCATGGCCTCCATACTTCGAGGAGTACTGGTAGGTGAATCGTTCGAAGGAAAAGGAGCCCTCTTTTACGCTGGCCAAATCGACCGGCTCGGTGAAGGAGACATGGAAGCCGGTTGGGGTGGCTCTCATCTCGTGAATGGCGAACGGATTGTCGCCGTTATATTCGATCCTCATCAAGCCGTAGGATCGATTGCCGAGCGAGGACCAGCCGCGGTTGGACAGGCCGACAAATAGCGAACCGTCCTCGGCGAACAGCAGGCGCAGGACCGCGGAGGGAAAACCGGAGAGGAACGGGAAGCAGGCCCCCTGGTATTCCCCATTCACCTTTTCGAGGAACACCCGGTTGATCGCGGAATTGGTGAACTCACCAACCAGCAGTTGTCCCTCGAAGGGGCCGAACTTGTTCCCCGTCTTGATCAACTGGATGTCCGTCGCTGATCTGCCCATCTTGTTGTAGGGCAGCCAAACCGCCGGCGGGACGAACTCGGGGCAACTCTCGAGCGCCTTGGGGTAGGGTTGGTTCGCCTTGGGGACGCTGGTCAATTGAAAGGGTGCGCCCTTTTCCTTGAGGGTTCCAAGCGATTCCTGGTTGCCATAAAAGACGCCTGGTCGGAGGTGATAGATGGGAGTGGCCGGGATCCAAGTTCCTTGCTGGTCGGAGAAAAAGAGCTCTCCCTCAAGGTTGGGGCCGAGGCCGCAAGGCGAGCGCATTCCGAAACAACGCGGCTCGAATTGCCCGTCGGCGCCGATGGTGCCACCCCATCCCCGCCATCCGGTCTTATTGTTGGTGAACTTTCCCATACCCAAGTTGAGGGTGACCCAGCGTTTTCCCTGACCATCTTCTTCCGGTCCGTAGGTGTAGGCGTGATAGTTTCCTGAAACGTTCCATCCATCGCATTCCGTGAGGTAGGCGTCGGCCACCAGGTCGCCGTCCCGATCGACCAGGCGGGTAATTTCGGCTCGCTGCCCGACGAGCAGATCTTCCCCGGAGACGAGCAATCCGAGCGGTTCGTGCAGTCCCGAGGCGAAGCGGTGATAGGTGACCTTGGCTGGATCGCTGCCCAGTGTGTTGTCGAGCAGCCAGATGTCCCCCTTGCGGATCGAGACCGCGAGGCGATCCCGGTACCAGGCCATGCCACTGACCTCGAGGGGAAGGCCCTTGCCCGGGGTCCATTGCTCGGATCGGGAAGTCGTCGGAGAACTCGCGGTCAGGATTTCAATACGTTTGTAGGACTGGCTTTCACCGGCGATCCCGAGGACCGGGACGGCGAACGCGCAGAGAGCGACGAGAAGGCAAGACGGGGGTTTTACCATGAGTAGACGAAGGTTTTTTTGCGGGGAGAATCGGTCACGGTTTCGACCTTCAGTCCTTTCGGATGAGTGACGGGCGGGAGCGGGGAATCTTCCGAGGTGAGGGAGCGGATCAGTTTGCCATCCTTGACTCGGTAGGTCTCGGTGAATCGATGACCGGCCTGTTGGAGGTGGAAGATGGGATTGCCGGCTTTATCTAGTTCGTAGCCGCGGAACCGGTTTGGCGATGGGGGAGGCCCGAACTCGAGCGCATCCTTGCCGAGCGGTTTCTGGAACTCCGCCTTGCGCAGGAACCAGGTTTCGTAGGCATCGAAGAACCGTCCGCGCCAGACGCGAGCGGGATGACCGCGGTCGCCATTGAAGGCGACGTGGATTCCACCGGGAAAGCCGACGAGGATGGCGCGCCCTCCGGCCTTTTCGAAGAAGGTCCGCTGCACTATGGGGCGGTCGCTTGGAACCAACTCGTATTGCCCGTTCTTCTCGACGTAGCCCTTCGGCGCCTCCTTGCCTTCCTGGATGTAGGTCCAGATCGCCGCGATCTGCTTTTCGGTATCGCCACCGAGAATGTCTGGCACGGTCGATTGGCCGCCGGGCCACAGGGGCGGCATCAGGGTTCCGGGACGGTAGCTGGAGGGGTTGAGCAGGTACTCGCGAAACCAGCTGGGGCGGAGTCGGTGGTCGAGATCGCTAAGGTCGGGGCCGGGGATCCCAGGAGACGGTTTGTCTCCCCAGTTGTGGCACGCCGCGCAGTTTAGCCCGCCGTGCGTCCCGAGTAGTTGGTGCCCCGCTGCGAGGTCCGCTTTATTCGAGACAAGAGCGGGAGCGTTGGGGCGATGGTCGACCGCGGTGAACAGCTTGGCCAAGGTGGCAGCGTGAGCGGGATAGGCGGGCATGGCCGTCTTCAGGTAGGCGCGAACTCGGTGGCGCCCCTGAAACACGCCGGTCATCCAATCTTCTTTCAGTTTGTGCCCAATCCCGGTCAAGGGCGGAGGCAGCCGTCCGGAGTCGCCGAGGCTTTCCTCGCCGACGAAGAAAGGATCGGTCTCGGGGACCGGTCCTCCCTTGTCCCCCCGATTGTGACACGCATAGCAATTGAGAGCCATGAGAGTCACATCGACGGCTTCCTCCGGCGCGGGTTTGGCCGGTTTTTCCACGAGGTAAGCGACGAGCGAAGCACGCTGATTCTCGGTCAGTTGGTAAGATGGAATTCCGGGATGACTCCCCGCATCGAGGCAATTGGATGATTTCACGTTCTTGGATTTGTCCAAGTCGACCTTGGGATACGCTTGCTTCCCGGGAACGTCGTGGCAGGCGTGACAGGACTGGCCGAAAAAGAGCTTCCGACCGGCATCGATCTTTTCCTTGGACGCCTTGGGCCAGGCGGCGACGCGCGGGGCATCCCGGGGATCGCTCGATTGGTAGTCGAGGAGATGCGCCGCGAGATCGAAAGCGTCCTGCGCATCAAGTGCGAAGTGGGGCATGCGCCCGTCGCCGCGGAAGTCGGAGATGTGGGTGAGAAAATGCTGGAGTTCGAGGAGGCCGGTCTTGGCTGCCAGGTCAGGAAAGGCAACTACCTCTTCGGCGATGGCGTCGACCGGCCCGTGGGGCCCGCGGTAGTCGGGAGTCGGCGCATGGCACGCAACACATCCCATTTCGTGATAGAGGGCACTGCCGAGTTCCGCGTTGGCATGGCGGGGCGGCTTCAACCTGGCAGGCTTGCCGAGGGAACCAAGAAAGGCCACCAAGGCCTCGGTCTCCAACTTGGAGAGATCATGAGTCATCTTGGGCATCGGCGATCCCGGCAGGGCAGCTTGGGGATCGCGCAGAAAGGCGATGACCCAGTCGCGTTGCACCCGCGAGGAGAGAGCGTCGAGGGAAGGGCCGCTCCGTTCGATCCGCACGGGCGACTTTCCATGGCAGTTGGCGCAACCCAACTCGGAATAGAGCAGCTCACCGCTACGGGAAGAGATTTTTTCGGCATGGAACCTCTGGTAGCCCGGCACCAGCGATTCCGCCTGGAGTTCGCCCAGGATGCCGAGACAGCCGAGCGCAATGAGAAAGCGAATCATATCTTGGCAAGGCAGTCGGTGAGATACTCCCGGGAGTGATTGATCACCTGGGTGATCTCGACGGCGGTTGGGAGAATGGGAGTCCCGCGCGGGGTCGGGTGCATGAAGATCTCCGCGTAGCCGTCGAACTTGATATCCCGCAGCGCGGTGAGGATGGGCACATAGTCGAGCGAACCGAAACCGGGCATCTGCTTGAACTCGGCGACTTTCACCATGGATTTCTTCGACGAAGGGTGGTGCTCCTGGAAATAAATGAATGAAATATTTTTCTTTCCGCCCTCCCGGATCAGCTTCGGGATTTCGTCAATCGCGTCGTACAAATGATGGGGGGCGAAGGCAATGCCGACGTGCGACGAGGGGTTGAGTTCGCAGAAGTAGCGGATCGAATCGGGAGACGACAGCATCGCGTTCTTGTGATTCTCGATCGCCATGGTGACGCCCAGTTCCTCGGCCAGCTCGTAGTGGGGCTTCAGCTTCTCGAAGAAGGCTTTCACCTGTCGCTTCGCCTCCTGGCCGACCGGATCGCGTGACCCCATGGAGCCGGATCCGCAGACCGTCATCTCACCTCCGAGGGATTTGACCCACCGCAATTCCTTGTCCTGCCGGAACGGTCCCAGCGGATAACAGGTCGAGACGCACATCCGGGTGCCGCTGTCCTTGAGCAATATGCGGCAGGCATCGTCCCCCATCTTCTCGATCTGCTCGCGATGGGTGGCGTGTGTTTTCCGCCAGATATCGATCCCGACGCTGCCGGTTTTAGCGACTTCGGAGAGGACGCTGGCGAGGGGTAAGTCGCCATACATCGCCGAAGAAAGGACGTAGCGGGGCTGCCAACCGATCCCCTCGGCACGTGCCGGCCGGGGAGCGAGCAGGGAGCCTCCAAGAATAAATAATGAATGCCTGCGGTTCATGGCTCAATGGTACATGGCAAATGGCCCATGGATCAAGCCTCCCTATCCCCGAACAAGGGACCATG
>Ga0163108_10000955_pt1 | contig 21280 bp, 19 predicted proteins | sample Fk1155metaG_FD_109644 | JGI IMG/M metagenome (GOLD analysis project Ga0163108, IMG submission 109644) | Marine microbial communities from the Central Pacific Ocean - Fk160115 155m metaG | ecosystem: Environmental > Aquatic > Marine > Oceanic > Photic zone | place: The Central Pacific Ocean...
CTGAAGTGTGCCGTCTGCCATAATGTTGGTGGTACTTACATATCCTGTTGCGTCAATATATGTTGAGGAGACATTAGAAGCTGTTAGCCCATTGTTAGCAGTAAGTGTGGAATTAAAAGTTACATCAGCCGTAAACGTAGTCGTGGCAAAAGTAAATTGCCCCTGACTATCAGACATTGGGATATAGGTTGAAGAAGATGTGGTTTCGGCCGTCACACCCATCAAATACCGCGCATTAAGCGCATACGGCACAGACGTCAGTCGTTTTCTTGGAAGCAGTTTTTGGCTCCCAACATGTACTTCTAAATAGAGCTCTGAACTTGAAGCAAATATTCCCGGCGAAAGACTGTTTGTGCCAGTGTCTCCCAAATTTACCGCAAACACACCAGAAGACGGTGTAACTGAGAGAGTGGATGTGGAAGCAATAGTTCCAGAGGCGGTATACACAAGCGTGTCATGCTGATCAAAAAGCAAAAATCCCATTGACTTTGTTGTTGTTACGGATTCATTACTTTCTATAAGTTTTCCTTGATACGTAATGATATATGGCACGTCAGCCGCTGTGGTGCTTCGAGAAAATGGCAAGAGAAAAGAAGCAAGAGAAAACACAAAAAAACCAAAAATTACCATTGGCCAAAATAGCGTAATTACGTTACGTTTTTGTGTATCTCCTTTCATGAATTAAACTATGCAGAATAATCCACTGCACTGTGGAAATGTAGTAGTAGTATACCACACTTGTTTTATTTTACTCCACCCCATGTCTTGCTTATGCCTAGGTCAACCACTACTGGCACTAAAAGATCAACCACCTCTTCCATACATTGTTGAATCTGTTTTGTATATTTCTTTGCTTCACCCGCCTTCACCTCAAACACAAGCTCATCATGCACTTGCAAAATCATAGTAATATTTGGATCACTAGCAAACTTATCCTGCACACATTTCATGGCTAGCTTAATAATATCTGCCTGCGTTCCTTGAATCGGCATATTTACCGCCACACGTTCTCCGGCATTTTTGAGCTGCATGTTACCAGAAAGCAGTTCTGGGACTTGCCGCCTTCTCCCAAACATAGTCTCAACATATCCATGTTCGCGCGCAAAGCCTATGGTTTTGTCTATCCACTTTTTCACCCCCTTAAACGAAGAAAAGTATGAATCAATAAATGCTTTTGCTTGCCACACCGGAATTCCTGCGCGGGTTGCAAGACCGTACGACCCCATACCATACAATACCCCAAAATTCACTTCCTTTGCTGCACGGCGCATCTCTTTTGTTACCTCTTTGAGCGGCACACCATTAATTGCCGCAGCTGTTGCTTTGTGCACATCCTCACCTTTAGTAAAAATATCTATAAGATTTTTGTCTTTTGCAAGTGATGCTACAATGCGCAGTTCAAATTGAGAATAATCTGCGGCGATGAGTGTATAACCTCTTTTTGCCACAAAAGCATCACGAATTCTCTTTCCCATCACTGTCCGAATAGGAATATTTTGTAAATTTGGGTCAGAACTAGACAACCTTCCTGTTGCTGTTACTGCCTGGTTAAATGTTGTATGAATCCTGCCAGTATCTTTATGCACCAATGTTGGAAGCACGTCTATATACGTATTTTGTAACTTTACCACTTCGCGATACTCTTCGATAAGAGGAATAACCTTGTGTGTACCGTGTAATTTTTCCAGCTCACTGGCAGCGGTTGAGTACCCTGTTTTTCCTTTTTTTATTCCTTTTGTTGGCAAACCAAGCGTATCAAACAACACCTCTCGCAATTGCATAGACGATGCAATATTAAATTCAACTCCAGATAATGTGTGTATTTTTCTAGTGAGTGTTTTTATTTTAGCATGCACTTCTTTTGACAATCCGCCTAGTTTTTTTGTGTCCACTGCAACCCCCGCACATTCCATTTGCGCAAGCACCAGGATAAGTGGCATTTCTATATCATAAAAAAGCTGTTCTAATTTTTGTTTTTTTAATTCCTTGGCATATGTTTTATGCAGCGCACTGTTATGTGCCACCTCATTAGCAATAATTTTTGGATCAACCCCAAAGAGTGTTTGTTGGTCAGACCCGGTTGGCAGCTCAACTCCAAGCTCACGAAAGACAATGCTTTTTAAATCATGTGACCGCGTACTTTCATTAATAACATACGAGGCAATCATGGTGTCAAAAAACGTATTTTTTATTTCTATCCCAGCAACAAGACAGGCTTTTATGCACTGTTTTGTGTCATGCCCTATAAGTGTTTTTTTTGTGTCCAAAAAAATACTATGCACCTGCGTTTGTTCTTTTTGTGAACGCGCCAACATGTCGACAAAATATACCTGTTCTGTTGTGGCAAACACAAACCCAAGTAATGTGGCGGTAAACACATCTGTCCCATCGAGTATTTCCTTACACACAAATGCTGTTTCATTTTGTATATCCGAAAAAAACAACATAAATTCTTCCTTTGTTTTTACCACACGGTATTGTTGTTTTTTTTCTTTTTTCTTTAGGGCTTTTTCTTTCTTTGGTGCAAGCGTTACTCCAGGAATCCTTTTGATTAGTGAAAAAAATTCAAATGTTTGAAATAGTTTTTTTACTTTTTCTGGATCAAACTCGTGGGTTACACAATCTGAAAGAGAAAAAGTTACCCCGGGAACATCCACGACTATAGTTGCAAGCTCTTTACTCAGGGCTGCATCTTTTTTCCCATCAACCAACTTTTGTGTTATGCCTTTTTTATATGTTTTTTCAAACTCCTCTCTATTGTTTTTTATAGAACGATACAATGACTCTGTGGTCTCAAATTGCTGAATCAATCTTGCTGCGGTTTTTTTACCCACACCTCTTACTCCTGGAATATTATCAGAAGGATCCCCCATTAATGCCTTGTAATCAGCCATATAATCTGGCGCAAAGCCATATGTTTCTTGCACTTTTTCCTCATTATATAGTACAAAATCAGACATACCTTTTCTCAATAAATACACCTCTACCTTATCACCATCAACCAATTGTAGTAAATCTTTATCACCAGTAATAATAATTATTTTCGTATCTTTTTTTGCAGACTTTTTTTGCTTATGTGCGATAGTACCAATAACGTCATCAGCTTCAAAACCGGCTTTGGTGTATATTGGTATATTAAATGTTTCTACCACATTATGAACCAATGGTATTTGGTCGTATAACTCTTGGTCACTTTTTTCACGTGTCGCCTTATATTCGGCATATATCTCATCTCGAAATGTTTTTTCGGCCAAGTCAAAACACACTGCTATATGTGTTGGTGTAAAATCATTCAATGCCTTAAGAAGCATAGAAGAAAAACCAAACACTGCATTAACAATGGTGCCGTCTTTTGCGGTCAGTGGTGGAAGTGCATGATACGCACGGTGAATAATAGCGTTCCCGTCAATTATTACGAAAGTGTTTTTGTATGTCATAGTATACATATTGTACCATGCTCACAACACAAGTAAAATTAAAACTAAAAAAAAACCCGCATACTTGAAATATCCCAACGACCATGCTACAATACTCGATAACATGGTACCGTAGCCAAGTGGTAAGGCAGGGGTCTGCAAAACCTCTATCGTGGGTTCGATTCCCACCGGTACCTCAAAAAAAACACCCCCCATTTTTGGAGGGTGTTTTTTGTTTTTATAATATTTCCATTTTTACCCACTGAACACCAAAATCTTTTGCCTGTTCTCTTGATTTTTTTTGGTCAACCTCATTATGTTCGTTTCCTTCTATATGGTATACATCAACACGATATTTTCCTGTGTATCGCCTATTCATGCGATCCCGAACAACAAACACCTGGTTTCCATACACTTCAGGAAATCGCACTTTTGTACCAAGCGGGTAATCATTACTTGCAATGGCTCGAACAAAACCTTTATCTTCAAACTCTTCTTTATAATCACTTCCGTCAGCTGGAACAAACGGATCACCATCTGTCTGCCACGTGTCACTTGAATATGCTGTTGCCACTACCGTCAACACTCTCCGAGGCGCCCTATCAGTGCTTACCGGAAACTGTCTACGGGGAACACCATCATCCACCTCTACAAGCTCTTCCTGTTTTTGAGCTTGCGATAACAGTGCCGCATCAAATCCATTTGTAGTAGCTATATGAGGAAAAAAAACTACAACCACCACCATAAATGTGATAACTGTAAGTACATATCTATGATGTGAGATATTTCTTTTTGTGTTTTTTTGATGATTCATACCAAAAATATGTTTCTACCCCTTTTTTGAGATTGTATCAAAAACCAGTAAATGGTCTTGATTTTTTACGTCAAATAGTATACCATACAAGTACCTTTTTGTCAATATTTTTTTACCCAAAAAGAGGCATTTTTTTCTATATTAAGCCAAATTTATGAAGCATGGGTCTCGTAGAACATACGGTCATATACCGCAAAATAAAAAAAATAATGAGGATGAAAAACCACCTCATTTTGAAACAAAAAAAATCAAAAAATCGCAGGAAAAAAAACGAACATCGCCTAAGCTTGTTGTGCTTATTGGTATAATAGTTACTTTTTTGATTTCCCTTATTCGGCATATACTGCACGCAATAGTGCAAATAACCAAACTACTTATCCCAAAAAAACACTCCTTTGGTAGTCTAATAAAAATTGGTATTACTGTTGGAATTCTAGGAGTAATAGGTCTATCCTCAATCGTTGTGTTTGTAAGCAAAGACCTGCCAGACCCAGACAAGTTGACCGACAGAATCGTTGCGCAAAGTACAAAAATATATGACAAAACCGGAGAACACTTGTTATACGAGATTTTTTCTGAACAAAAACGCACACTTGTGGCACTAGAAGATATCCCGGAAGAACTTAAAAATGGTGTTATAGCCACAGAAGATGCGGCTTTTTATGAGCACAAAGGTATACGCCCACTTAGCATATTACGATCCCTCGTATATGGTGTGCTCGGTAAAAGTCGACTTGGTGGAGGCGCATCAACGCTCACACAACAGCTCGTAAAAAATGCCATCTTAACTAACGAAAGAACCATCACCAGAAAAATAAAGGAGCTTGTTCTCTCTGTTCGACTTGAGCAAAAGTATGAAAAAAATCAAATTCTACAGATTTATTTTAATGAGATTCCATACGGCTCAACAAATTATGGTATACAATCTGCCTCAGAAAATTACTTTGGTAAACCAGTACAAAAACTGACTCTTGCAGAATCTGCCACCCTTGCAGGAATCCCAAAAGCACCGACACGATACCTTAACAACACCGAGGCGCTAAAAACACGAAGAAACTTTGTATTAAGAAGAATGTACGAAGAAGGGTTTATAACAAAAGAAGAAAAAGAGTCGGCCCAAGCCCAACCTCTTGTGCTCAAAAAACAATTTGACAGCATGAAAGCCCCCCACTTTGTACTCTTTGTAAAAGAACAACTCGTAGAACGTTATGGCGAACAAATGGTAGACACCGGAGGCCTAAGTGTAATAACAAGCCTAGACTGGGAAAAGCAGCAGATCGCAGAAAAAGCTGTCAAAGAACAATCAGAAAAGACATTTGAAAAAGCCCGCGCCAATAATACTGCCCTAGTTGCCATGGACCCAAACAATGGACATATACTTTCAATGGTTGGTTCACGAGATTTTTATGATGAAAAAATTCACGGTCAGTTTAATGTAGCTACACTTGGGAAACGACAACCCGGGTCATCATTTAAGCCTATTATGTATACAGCTGCTTTTGAAAAAGGGTATACACCAGAAACAGTACTCTTTGATGTTAAGACCAATTTTGCAGCCTCAGGAAGACCATACGCTCCGCTAAATTACGATCTTCAGGAACATGGTCCGGTTACCATGCGACAAGCACTACAAGGATCACTCAACATCCCAGCAGTAAAAACCCTCTACCTTGTTGGTGCAAAAGATGGTATAGACTTTGCAGAACGACTTGGGTACTCAACCCTATCAAAAGGAAATTTTGGCCTCTCTCTAGTGCTTGGTGGCGGAGAAGTGCATCTCCTTGATCACGTGGGTGCATATAGTGTTTTTGCAAATGGAGGAAGAAAACATAATCCAACTGCAATCCTTCAGGTGCGCGACTCAAACGGAAACACAATCGATGAATGGAAGCAGACCCCAGGAAAACGAGTATTGAATAATGAAGTAGCTGCAACTATTTCACATGTACTAAGTGATGATGAAGCGCGAGCATATGCGTTTGGCACAGGCGGTATACTGACACTACCAGGAAGGTCAGTGGCTGCTAAAACAGGAACCACTAACAAATATATAGACGGATGGACAATTGGATATACCCCAAGCCTTGTTGCAGGAGTATGGGCAGGGAACACCGACAACACACCAATGGCACGAGGATATGGAGGAAGTAAAGTGGCAGGCCCAATATGGAAACAATTTATGACAGAAGCACTGAAAGAAACCTCTGTAGAGAACTTCCCTGAGCCACCAGAAAACACCACGAACAAACCCGCATTACAAGGATCACAAGGTGGTGGTATTACACTTCAAATAAATAAAATAACAGGCAACCTTGCCAACTCCTCTACACCAAGCAATCTTATCACCGAACGCACATACACTCAGCAGCACAGTATTCTCCATTATGTAAAAAAAGACGATCCACAAGGGTCTGCACCAAAAGAACCAACAGAAGACCCGCAATATCAAATCTGGGAAGATGCTATTATCTCTTGGGTAGAAAGAAGAAAAGCAGAAGACCCAGAATGGGATATTAGTTTTGAAGAACCTCCGGCAAAAGAAGACGATCTATACTCTCTTGAACTTATACCAAGTCTAGAAGTTATATTCCCAACCCCAAGCACCACCATTACTTCACGAACCATAACTACAGACATTAGAGCAAGTGCGCCGCGTGGTGTACGAAGAGCAAAATACCGTCTAGACGGAAAATATATTGGACTCATTAAAGAACATCCTTTCAATTTAGATAAACACATTACGTGGCTCACCGAAGGTGACCATATTCTCACCATAATTATCGAAGACGACATAGGTAATGTGGTAGAAAAAGATATTCCGTTTACGTTTTTACGTAATACGGCAAACCCAGAAAATGAATCAGTAACTGAAACAGAAGAACAGGAAAAACTAGAAGAAAGTATAGAGACTGAATCACCATAATGCAAACAAAAAAACCCAATACACTGTATTGGGTTTTTTAAAAAAAGAATAAAGAGCTGTGTTAATTTTCTACGATTATGTATTGCCACAACCCCTTCGCATGTCCATCAAGAAAATAAGACTGTATTTGAGTAAATTTTCCACGCATAAGTCTGTGATGTTGCAACGGAACTCCGTGTTCTTGTCGCTTAAATGCATCATCCATGTTACATGTTACAGAAAAAATTCTTATGGCATAGCCAAATTCTTGTGCCCAGTTTATGTACCGTGTTACGTGAACAGCTTCTAAGTTTGTGTTATCAACAACAACATGATTCTTTCCCTGTTTTAATGCATCTAAAAACTTTTTTCTGCATTGCTGATGCACCCAAGATAAAAGATTTTGGTCATATACATACTCCCCACTTTCATTCAAAAAAAAATGGTCAGCACTGCATACTACCGTTGTGTACACAGAAACCTCTTTCACATGATACGTTTTACCACTTCCAGGAACACCAGAAAATATATCTACTCGCTTTCTTAGCATGCGGACCCCCTCAGTTCAGCCAAAAGTTACCAGGTAACAGTACCACATATACCAAGCAGAGTCAAGACATATTTTTACTGCCTAATAGGCATGACTATATAGACATAATCACCTTCTCCGCTCTTTCTTAAAACACTTGGTGATTCTGGGCCATTCATTTGGAATTCTATATCCCCACCAAGATGGCTCAGTCCGTCCAAAACATATTTATGATTAAGTAGAATATTACTTGCGTCACCAACCACCGACGCATCGATTTCTGTTGTGTGCTCCCCGGTTTGAGCACTCAAAGAAGAAACATCAACCTTTGAAGATTCCGGATTAATAACCAAAGAAACAGCATTGACACCTGTGCTCGTAAACAGGCTCGCCGCTTTTATACCATTCTGTAGCAGATCACAAGGAACAGTGGCAACGGTTGTAAACTTTGTGGGGATAATCTGTGTATAGTCTGGATAAGTCCCCTCTATGATACGGGAAGTAATTTCACACTCGTTATATCGTATTGCAACTTGATTTTCACTCACCCATAACCGCACTTGTGTCTCTTTTTGTCCACTTGGTGGATGTAGTCCAATAAGTCGAATAAACTCTGCAATTGTTTTTGCTGGAACTATACAAACACATGGTGTGTCACCTTGAGAAACAGCGATTGTTTTTTCTGCGAGACGATATGAATCTGTGGCAGCAAGAGTAAGACCAGGTCTTGACTCATTAAAAAACCCAAAATATACACCGGAAAGCTCCGGCCTAATTTCATTCTTTGCCGCCGCAAAAACGATATCACCCATGCCTTGCCTAAACGTCTCTGCATCAATAGTGTACGCATTACCCTCCTCTATGTCTGGAATAACAGGAAACTCTTCGGACGAAACTCCTTTAATTTTAGTACTCGACGTCCCTGAGCTTATAAGAAGTTGATTTTTATTGAGCGAAATGTCTATATGTTCTTGTCGAATCAGTCCTACAAAATCTCCCATTGTCTTTGCAGGGACAGTAAATGAACCGGGTTCACTTACTTTTGCTCGTACATATGCTGTAATACCAATTTCAAGATTGGTTGAAATAAGTCTTACACCGGACTCCTCTGCTTCTATATTGATATTAGAGAGTATTGGTAAATTTCCCGGTTTTGTTGTAATTCCTATCACGAGCTGTAAACCTTTTAGAAGATTTTCTTTTGTACATGTGAACTTCATAGCGTTGTGGAAAATTATGAATGATTATTAGGATATATTATATATTATTTATAGTAGTACATAGTAGGGGCTGTGGAAAGTGTGGATAACCAGAGAAAAACGCACAGCTAAGCCAATTTCAAACCATGTTTTTTCCGGATAACCCGTGTATATCCTTGGGTTATTCTTGTGAACTAATTGTGTGTAATATTGTACAACTTTTTTACCCTGTGGAAAGGTGGAAAATTATCCACACACTTACGGCGGTGTTTGCACAGGTGGTGTGAATATTTTTTTTCTGTGTATAAACGTTTTGTGTTGTTGTGCAAAACATGTGCATTTTTTTAAAAAAAGAACCAAGGTGTCGATAGTGTTTTTTGTGGATATTTTTTATCCACAATTGTGTATAACTTTTTGCCAACTGTGGATAAATCACATAGCATTACACAGTATAAATTTCTTGAGTTACCCTCTCTATATCTTGTTGGACTTTCTCATTTTCTTCAACCGATGCCACTATCTTTTTGTACGCATGTATCGCTGTCGTGTGGTCCCTTCCTCCAAGCTCCTGTCCTATGGCTGGGAAAGAGAGACTCAGTTCTTTTCGTAATAAATACATGACCACTTGTCTTGGGTATGAAATCTTTTTCTCCCTACTTTTACCCAAAAGGTCTTCTTTCGATAGTTCAAAATATTTTGATGTTGCGTCTAGGATCTTTGTTGGTGTTGCTTTTGGTTTTGCGTGCTGTGCGGTGAATCCGACAAGGATCTCTTTAACACTTTCTTCTGTGGCAGAAGTATTTTTTAGTTGGTGTATTGCAATTATTTTGTTTAGCGCACCTTCGAGTTCTCGTACATTACTTTCGACAGTTACTGCAATAATATTAATTAAATTCTCAGAAAGAGAAAACCCTTTTTCTTGACATTTTGCCTGAAGAATGGCACTTCTTGTTTCCATGTTTGGTACTGAGATGTCAGCAATCATTCCCCATTCAAACCGGCTCCTTAGTCGCGCCTCAAGAGCGGGGATAGCTTTTGGTTTCCTGTCACTTGTCATAACCACCTGCCTTCCTTGCTGATGCAATTCATTGAAGGTGTGAAAAAACTCCTCTTGTGTTTGTTCTTTTCCACCAATAAACTGTATGTCGTCAATAAGAAGTAGGTCCACTGTCCGGTAGCGGTGCTTAAATTCTTTTGCCTTCCCCTCTTTTACAGCAGTAACAAATTCGTTGGTAAATTTTTCAGAACTCACGTATAAAATTTTGGTTTGAGGATTTTTAGCAAGCATTGCGTGGCCAATAGCCTGAAGAAGGTGTGTTTTTCCCAAACCAACATCACCGTAAATAAATAATGGATTGTATGTGTCCCCAGGCTTGCTTGCTACTGCCTGAGATGCTGCATGAGCGAGCTCGTTTTCTTTTCCTACAATAAAACTTGAAAAGGTATATTTTGGATTTAGACCAAACTGCAAAAGAAGGCTATTTTTTGGCCCGGCTGGCCTGTGTGCGGGTTGTTTTTGTATGAATACTGCGGGGGCATTTTCGGTAATACACTCTTTTTCGGTTACATTTTTTATATTTTCAACACGATATTCAACTCGCTTTACAGGTTTCCCAGTTACTCGCTCTATGGTGTTAACCAGGTCTGTGTGATATTTTTTCTCTAACCAGCTTTTGGTAAATGTATTTGGAACACACACAAGAATCCTTCCTTGATCATAAGAACTTATACCTGTGTTACGAAACCAGGTGGTAAAATTAGCTTTGGATAGTGTGAGTTCGAATTCAGCAAGTACTGCTTGCCAGATTTCGTAGTTAGTCATAGATAGTGTTTAAAGATAAGGAGCATTGTAAAGTGGTGATGATTAACTATATTTAGAGAGTTTTACTTCATTGTAACATAGAATTTTTGAATTAAACATCGCTTAAATTAGCTAAGAAGTGAGTAAAGTGTGGATAACTTGTGGATAGTGTGGATAAATATACTCAATTTAGCAAAAAAACTTGATTTGCTAATTTTGTTAACTTGTGTTTTGGTGTTGACGTTTCTTTTGTTTTGTTGTATAATACTTTCCAGTATTAGAATATAGCCATAACGTAAACATCGGGATATGCCAAAAAGAACTTATCAGCCAAAAAAAAGAAAGCGTTCCAAAACTCACGGATTTCGTGAGAGAATGCAAACACCAACAGGAAGAAACGTCCTCAAAAGAAGACGTCTAAAAGGAAGAAAAAAACTGACGGTGAGTGATGAGAAAAAAGGAAAACGAACACGAAAAACACGATAGCATGGGAACCCCTTTTAAAAAGGGGTTTTTTTGTTATAATAAAGAGAGATGTTTTGCAATATATGTTGTTACAAAAAAATAGACTAAAAAGAAAAAGAGATTTTGATATTACCTATAAACATGGGCGTTTTTTTCGTGGAGCATTTATTACTCTAAAGATATGGAAGGTTGATCCTGAAGCTTTTCCTAAAAGAGGTTTTTCCACCGAGGACTTAAAAGTAGGTGTCGTTGTTGGAAAAAAAGTATACAAAAGTGCGGTAAAAAGAAATAGAATTAAAAGGCAGGTTCGTGAGGTGTTTAGGTTGTTGGTAAAAGAACGTGCAATGAAGAGTGGTTTTTTTGTGGTGTGCATGGTGCAGTCTTTGCCAGAAGATATAACGTATGGTAAGATAGAAAAAGATGTAATGAAAGTCTTAACAAAAACAAATATTTTGTCTAAGCGTATTCACAAAAAGTGAATAAGAAATATATTATATGTGGAAAAACATAGTAGAAATACCACGTCACCTGGTGCTTTGGGTGGTAAAATTATATCAAAAAATATTGTCGCCAGATCACAGTTTTTGGCGGTGTTTTTTTCCAAATGGATATTGTAAATTCTTTCCTTCTTGTTCGCAATACACGTATTGTGCAATTAAAAAGTATGGTGTAATAAAAGGAGGGCTGCGTGCAATAAAAAGAATAGCGCGGTGTAATCCTTGGAATTGTGGTGGAGTGGATGTGCCGTAAACTACACATGTAAAAAAATCACCGTTTGTGCGGTGATTTTTTATTTAGTTTTAGGTTTCTCACATCCTGCTCGAGATGGCAATGTCAGTAATACATTGAATTTTCTTTCATCCACTTTCCCCATTACACCAAGCTCTCCTTACTTTTTGTAACCAAAAAGTAACAAAAAGTTTTGGAGGGTGCTCCCCCAAACCCCACTCGCTACACCTCATTACTCAGTTTGTGTTTTGTGTGTAAGTTTTGTTGAGTTTTTTCAAATTCTTTCTTCTCTTACCAAATGCTCGGTTTTTTCAGGCAAACATTAACTCATTACAGGTTTCTCACATGCAGTTTGAAATGACTTTATGTAAAAGATGTAATTTTAATCACTTTATTTTTTGAAGTTTTACCTCGAATAATCGTGATAGATGTTTTTGGTGTGTGTAAATATTTACTTAACAGTTCTATAACTTTTTTATTTGCTTTTCCTTTTTCTGGAATCTCGGTAATTTTTATGTTATATATATTTTTTTCCGCGTCAAATACAACAGAGTTTTTGCTCGATTTTGGTAATACTTTTATTTCTATTATTTTATCCATAGTAATTATCAGTATAACAAAAAACCACTCAATAGTGCGAGTGGTTTTTTACAGGAAGTTATATGTCTATTTTGACTCTTTGGTACTTTCCTTTTTCTTATCTTCTTTTTGGTCTTCCTTGGTTTGTCCTTTTAAAAACTCCATGACTCGTTTATTTTGAATCATAATGGCAATTGAGTCTCGAACTTCTGGTCTGGTAAGATTTTCTTGTGCTTCTTTGTTGTGCTCATATGATTTTTTCATGAGCTCGATTTCTTTGGTAATATCTTCTTCACTTATTGCAATATTATTTTCTTTTGCCACAAGTCGTGAAATAAGCGCGGCTTTTGCCCTTTTTTCTGCTTGCTCGGCAAACCCTTTTCTTAGATCATCTTCAGTTTTTTTAATATCTTGAAGGTATTGATCAATAGACACACCATTTTTTTGCAAATCTCGTTGTAATTCATGAAATATTTTTTCTTTTTCAGAGTCAATAAGCACTTCTGGAAGGTCAGCAAAGGTGCTTTTTTCTATCAGTGCATCAAGTATCGCAATTTCACGTTTTTGTTCTGCTTTTTTCTCTTCTTCTTTTTGCATGTTTTCTGCTACAAGGGCCACAAGTTTTTCTACAGAGTCTTGCCCAAGTTTTTTTGCAAAATCATCGTTTAGTTCTGGAAGCTTTCTTTCATATACCCCTTTTACTTTTACAGCAAAATCAATAGTTTTACCAGCAAGTTGTTTTTGGTAGTGTTTTTTAGGAAATGTAAGGTTGAATTTTTTTTCATCACCTTTTTTTAATCCTGCGACTTCTTCATTAAACCCGGGAATATAATGATCTTCGCTGAGGTAAACTTGGTAATCTTTTGAAGAGCCACCTTCAACTACAACATTATCTTGTGTCATTTCCATATCTAGCACCAGTTTGTCTGTGCCTTCGGCCGCCCCATCTTTTATTATTTCTTCTGCCTGCATACCACGCAACGCATCAAGTGTTTCGTCCGCATCTTTTTTAGTAATCTTTTTTACTTCTTTTTTAACACTAATTTTTTTTGGGTCAGCAAGGGTTACTTCTGGCAATAGAGCCACGGTTGCCTTGTATACCACATCATTTTTTGGCGCAACTTTTTCAACGGCAATTTGAGGTGAACCTATAACCTCTAGCTTGTGTTCCTTTATTGCTTCAACATAACTTTTTTGCACGATGGTTTCTAGTGCTTCTTGTAGGATTGCCATTTCGCCAGCCTCTTTTTCTACTATATCATATGGCACATGACCTTTTCTAAATCCTTTTATCTTTATCTTTTGAGAAATTTTTTCGGCCGCCTTTTTGAGGTGCGGTTCATACTCTTCTTGTGTTATCGTAATGGTGAGCTCGATTTGTGATTTAGGGAGATCTTTTTTTGTACTTTTCATAGCTAAGTTAAGAATAAAAATGTATGTATAATGTGGATTATTCGTCTGTATGATAGCGGTTTTTTTAAAAAAAGTCAATATTACAGGTTTTCTTTTTGTGTATATTATGGTACGCTAATATTGATGGTGTGAGTATGAATCACACTATTTTTGCTATGAAATATCATATATACAATATACTTTTGTGGGTATTGCGTTTGTTGGTTTTTCTAAAACGAGCTATTTTTTGGGTTGGTCGTCGTATTTGGCATCTCTTTGGACATGTTAATGAGTTGTATAACAAGACACTTGGTTTTTGGTTGTATAAGTTGTGGCACAACACTAAAAGACTTGCAAAGAAACATAAGATACCTCTAGATAAAAATATTATTTCAGTTTTTGGTAAAAGAGGTGTGTTGCAGATTGTACTAGGTATTGTGATTTTTGGGATAATGTTCCCACATAGTAAATTATACACAAAAGAAGCCACAAGTGTTCCGGGCCATGATACTGTGTTATACAGCTTGGTGGGACCTGGTGATCATGTATATGGCACTGACGTGATAATAATTGAAGAGGCACACTTTCAAGAGAAAAAGAAAAAGGAGGATGCGGCATGGAGAACGGGCGCAGTAACAATCGGAAGATTGTCGATGGGAAAAGAATTTGAGGAAAAGGATTTGCCTGAGATTTCAGGTATTACGGCAGGGGGCACAGCCATAACAAAACCAGACATACTCCCTGGGTCAGAGTTGCCAGTAAAAGAGCCATCTGGGCAAAAAGTTGGTGAAAAGCAGAGGGGGCGTTCGGAGGTGATTGTACATACAGTGCAAACAGGTGATGTGATTGGAGCGATAGCAGAACAATACAATATAAGTGTCAACACTATTCTTTGGGCCAATAATTTATCATTTAGATCGTATATTAGACCTGGTGATAAGCTTAAAATACTTCCAGGCACCGGTTTACTACATACGGTGGTTCGTGGTGATACTGTAGGAAAGATTGCAAATAAGTATGATAGCAAGATAAGTAGTATTGTTCGTGCAAACAAACTTAAAAAAGATGGATCGGATATTGTGGTTGGAGAGGAGTTGTTTGTTCCAGAGGGAACAAAGCCACGGGTATATGTGCCAAGAAGTAGACCAAGATCATCTTCGGCGAATCGAGTTTCTGCACCACCACCTTCGGTCGATGTTCCGGCGGGTGTAAATTATGTCTGGCCAACATCGTGCAGAAGAATTACACAATATTATGGATGGCGACACACAGGAATTGATGTTGGTTGTGGGTGGGGTGCACCACTTATTGCATCAAAAGCTGGAAAGGTAATTAAATCGCAGTGTGGGTGGAATGGTGGTTATGGTTGTTATGTTATTTTAGATCACGGCGGTGGGGTTACTACATTATACGCTCATGCAAGAAAACTTTATGTGAGTGCTGGTGAGAGAGTTGCACAAGGCCAAACGCTTGCAGAAATGGGTTCAACCGGTAGATCAACCGGGCCACACATTCACTACGAAGTTCGAGTAAACGGCAGAAGACAAAATCCACTAAAATATGTAAGATAATACAAAACATCGCTATTTATAGCGATGTTTTTTGTTTTTTTGTTTTCTACACATACTTGACAAAAAATATTAGTATATGTTACAGTCGATGTACCCACTAATTCTGGTGGTGTTTTTTACAAGGAGAAAGAATTGAATAATACAGGTGATGATCAACCAAAAACAGTATCGATTAGTTTTTTGGGGCCAGAGGGGGGTTGTGCAACAAATTTGCTAGAGCCTCTAATGACAAAAGTTTACGCAACATTTAACAGCGACCCAGGTAAACAGGTCTTTTTGTTTACATTTGACCCAAGCGAAATGCACAATCCTTTCCAAGAAAGGGAGTTTCTGGATAAAACAGAGGATCAGATTCGTAAAATAAGAAGAGTTCGCTTTGGTGTAGTTGGCGAAAGATATGTTAGTCAAATCGCATTATTTAATCCAATTTCTGCCCAAGAAACAGATATCGCAAAAATTTTGCGAGCAGCAATTTTGGAGCATATTGAATTTAAAAATAGCAATGTGGTTAAACGAAAAACCACCCATGTGCTTCGGGTGGAGTTTTTACAAATGCGTGGACACAAACTCTTTTTGTTTGATTTCTGTCCAGATCATTTTAGTCCCAAACTAGAAGCCGATGAGTTTATTAATCTTTCGGTTCATGAAGCAATGGCGCTGGTAGAATCCAGAAGAGTCAGATAATCTTTGAAAGATTGAGGGGTTGAGATTTACAAGTGTATACAAATTACTGTATACACTTTTTTTATTCCCCAACTTTTGTTCTATATTGCAATGCTTCTGCTACGTGTGGCGCATGAATATTTTCAGAGGCAGCCAAGTCGGCAATTGTTCTGGCAAGTTTAATAATTCTATGATAACTTCGTGCCGAAAGGTGCATATGCGTTACCGCTTGGCGAAGTAAATCAATTGACGCGTCATCGAGTTTACAAAATTCTTTTATATGTTTATTTTTCATTTCACTATTTGTGGCATAAATAGTATCCTTAAATCGTCGTTCTTGTTTTTCGCGTGCAGCTTCTACGCGCTCTCGTATTGACGCAGAACTTTCTGCTAATTCATTTTGTGATAGTTTGTCAAAATTAATTCGTGGCACTTCGGTGTGCAAATCAATTCTATCAAGCAGTGGTCCGCTGATTTTTTTTTGATACCGCGCAATATGCATTGGCGAGCAGTGGCATGGTTTGTCTGGGTCAGATGCATAACCGCACGGACAAGGGTTTTGGCTGGCAACAAGGGTAAAAATTGCCGGAAATGTAATGGTTCCTTGCGCGCGAGAAATAGACACAATTCCGTCTTCGAGTGGTTGGCGTAAGTTTTCTAAAACTGCTCGTGGAAACTCTGGAAATTCATCCAAAAATAATACCCCTCTGTGCGCCAAAGAAATTTCTCCTGGTCGTGGAAATTTTCCTCCACCAACAAGCGCCACGCCGCTTGCACTATGGTGTGGTGCACGAAATGGTCTTTCGCTAACAATCGGTTTTCCTGGTGGCAACATGCCGGCAACCGAATAAATTTTTGTGACGTCGATTGCTTCATTAATACTCATGCGTGGCAAAATCGATGGCAACGTTCGCGCCAACAATGTTTTTCCAGAACCTGGTGGACCAGAAAGTAAAATATTATGTGAGCCACTTGCCGAAATTTCGAGGGCTCGTTTTACAAACCCTTGGCCTTTAACATATGCCATATCCAAATCATTTTGCTGCTCTTCAAACCATTCTGTTACAGGTGCCGGTGTAATTTTTTGTAATTTCTTTTTGCCGGTTATATCATCTATCATCTCTTTAAAACTCTGTACCGGAAACACAGAAACTTCATGAATTATACTTGCCTCTTTTGCATTTACTTCTGGAACATAGAGTTTTTTATACCCATTGTCCCGCGCAAAAATAGCCATTGGCAATACACCATTTACATGCCGCACGTTTCCATCAAGCGCCAGCTCTCCGACAATGATCGCATCATCTAGTTCATGATCAATTTGTTCGCTTGCCACAAACATGCCAACGGCCATTGGCAAATCATATGCCGAACCAACTTTGCGCACGTCGGCTGGTGCTAAATTAATCACAATTCGCGCATTGGACGGAAATGTGAGTCCGGTGTTTTTCCACGCGGTACGAATCCGCTCTTTTGCCTCTTGAATTGATGCGTCGGCAAGTCCAACTATTTGATATCCTGGCCAACTGCCAGCAATATCTACTTCTGCGGTTATGGGAATACAATCAAGTCCCAGCACCGCTGCTGAATGTATATGTGTAAACATACCCCCCTTATTAAGATAAGTAATATTGGTGGTAGTATAGCACGAAAGGGTGAAATATTTGGATTTTTACTAAGAACATATCTGCTATTGACAAAAAGAGTAAAGTCTGGTAAGGTTGGTACTAGACATTTTGTCTAACCAGAAACCATGTTCTTTTAGGAGAATAAATTGATCAATACATTAATTAAGTTTTTACTTCTCTGTGCGGCCTTCAGCTCGACTGTTGGTGCAAAGCCTAATTCTGCGTTAAGTAGTTTAGACTACAACCACCCAGAGAGAGAGTCAAAGAATTGCATTACAAAAATAAGAGCTAACACTCTTGTCGCGTCCGTTCCGGAGTGTGAGTGGGTCGACTTGAGAGGTGCTCAACTGCGTGGTGCCTTCATGTACGGTATAAAATTACGTGGTGCCACTTTGCGCCGTGCCATCTTGACTGGTGCTAATCTGCGTTATGCCATCCTGGTTGGTGCTAATCTGCGATATGCCGAACTGGCCGGTGCTAATCTGAACCATGCTAACTTGAGCTATGCCAACCTTCGGGAAGCCAACCTGCTTGGTGCCAACCTGACTGATGCCAACCTAACCGGCGCCTACCTTGGTGGTGCACTCTACAACAGCGAAACAATCTGGCCCAAGGGTTTCGACCCGAGGGCTGCGGGGGCTATATTTCTGCGGTAAGTTACCCGCCGCATCCCCGTCCTTTTTCTCGCCCTTTTTCCCAAGACCACCTCCGAGTGGTCTTTTATAATAGAAACATGTCTGGTGTTGACAAGAATAGCAAAGCTTGGTACAGTTGTTTTGGTTCCTATTCTTAAATATACAACAAAAAAGGAGTTTTTAATGAGTGACATATTTCAGCCTAATGATGCTGTAGGCTACCTGCCACCAGCAGTCAACTGGCACTTGTGGCCCAAGTGCAACTATGAATGCTCGTATTGCTTTGCAACATTTACTGACATACCTCGTGATAGTGTGTTAAAAAAAATGGAAGCAATAAAAATCCCAAAGCTTTTGGCAGACGAAGGTATTCAAAAAATCACCTTTGTAGGAGGTGAGCCAACGTTATACCCTTTTCTTGGAGATCTTTTAAAGATTTCTAAAGATGTAGGGTTGACCACTTGCATTGTGTCTAATGGTACAGGATTAGGCGATACATTCCTTAATCATTATGGAAGTAGTATTGATTGGATTGGCTTATCCATTGATGCCTCAAATGATGAGATTCATGCAGACATGGGTCGGGGTGTAAGAAAAGATATAAAAGAAGGGATGAGTTACCACCTGACTCAAGCAAAGAAAGTATGGAAACAATGCCAAGATATGGGAATTCGTATGAAACTTAATACAGTAGTCTGTAAAAAAAATCTTGATGACGACATGAGCGCACTTGTTTTGGAGTTACGTCCAGAACGTTGGAAGATTTTTGAAGTGCTTTCTGTGGATGGTCAAAATGATCTTTATATTCAAAACCTACCCTTAGATGAGGGAGATTTTGAAAGATGGTGTAATCGCCACGCTTGGGTTGCTGACCATGGTATCCAATTTGTGCCAGAGTCAAATGATCTAATGCGTGGTTCGTATGCAATGATGGATGCATTGGGGCGTTTTTACTCAAATACGAAAGGTCACCACGAATACGGACCTGCTGTATTGGAGGTAGGTGTTGCTAAAGCATGGAAATATACAGATTTCTCTGAAAAACTTTTCCATGATAGGGGTGGTCTCTATGATTGGGAACACCCACTAATCCAAATCACCTAACGTAAAAGACCGCTTTCAAATCTGAAAGGGTCTTTTTTTGTTAAAAACATGTCTGCTATTGACAAAAAAGGTAAAGTCTAGTAAGGTTGATACTAGACATTGTTGTCTAGACAACCTATAACAAAAAAAGGAGTGCACATGAGCGGCACAAAACAAATGAAAATATTTGACCAACTGAGTCTAGCGGTAGGACTTCTTCATACACCAGGTGTGATTAGTGTATGTTTACAACCTATTGACACAACCATAAAGGAGTCGGAGGCTAATATAATTTTTGAAAAATATGGATCCAAGGTTATTGAAGATCATTTGGGTCCACCTATGAAAAAGTTTGGGGAATTATTATTTAAGATGTCAAAGGAGGGATATATTTATGCGGACAAAGAGGGGTTAGATATTGTACCAGGTCTAAACAAGCAAAAACTGTGGACACCAGAACTTACGCGCTTGCTTAAAGAAACAAAAAGCGTGTTTGAAAACCTCAAAAAGGAAATCTACATGAACGAAAAAGGTGAGTTAATTCGGATGCATTGATCGTGCGGTCTGAAAGTTTTTTGACCCAAGCCCACAACGATTTGTTGATGGGTTTTTTTATTTTTTTACTATGTGTCCCCTCGTGATTTTCCATGACCTCTGCGTTTTGGTAATTCTGTCTCATCAAAATCCTGATACTTTTCCCAAGTCTTATATGCGTTGGTTTTTTGCATTTCTTTTTCTATATCTAATTGAGATACTGGGGCATATCTAAAGTAGAATGGTCTATGTAGTTTTGTTCCAACATATATCGCAGCTTGTTGTGCTGAAGTTATAGAGCCTGGAAGGATGTGTTTAGAAACAAGTTCTTTTACAAAGGCTTCAGCATATGTCGGACCTTGCTCGTAGGCTTTTTCTATTTGAAGAGCAATCCAAAATATGTTTGTGATGGAAGAAAACTCAGCGTCTTCTGTGCCTGCGATACTTGTTTTGTTTTTTTCTACCATGCCCTCACTATAGAGACGTACCAATTTTACCAATAATTTATGGGGAGCCTCAAAAGGTGTGCCATCCTCATTATATTTTTCACCTTCTTCGTCGGTAACACCATATTCATATTCTGTTATTCGGACAATTTCACGAATTGTATCTAGTATGCACTGTTCGGTACAGTATATACTTTCTTCTGTTGCATACACTTCATTTATTGTAAAATCTCGTGTATTAAAATAACGATGAGTACTATGTAACACTTCAACCCCATGACCATGTGCAAAATCATCTTGCATAAATTTTTTTGCAACCACACCATCTTGGGTTGATTGTGGTTCTTTGTCTGACAAACGTATAATGTCGATATCTCGTGGTTTTTTTGCAGCCAACCCTATATTAATTCGCAGTAGAGTTCTGGCGGCGCCACCTTTGTATCCATATCCATCAGGTAGGCGCTCTTTCCAAAAATGTTTTTTAAGAGCAATTTCTATAATACCACCTTCTTTTTCTGGTATTGTGATATTTTCAGCATCAATGTTGTAGAAACTTAATATATCGAGTATTGGAGCCTCACGTAGAAATTGTTCAAATTCTCGCTGTTCTTTTTCTTTGGTCTCCCGTGCTTCTACGGCCAAAAGTTCGTGATCAGACTGGAGGTTTGGGTAAATATTTTTTATTTGCTCAAACAGGGTTGATGTGAATTCTCGTACCGAACTATGGTGACGAATTTCTGGGTTTGTCATAGGTATGTATTTTATTTTTTCTTTTTATATTCTTCTACAATAAGCAATCCTGCGCCAACTACAATCATAATATCTGCCACATTAAACACTGAGGTAAGGATACGGAAATAATCTATGGTAATACCAAATAAGAGTCTGTCTATA
>Ga0163108_10000956_pt1 | contig 21245 bp, 14 predicted proteins | sample Fk1155metaG_FD_109644 | JGI IMG/M metagenome (GOLD analysis project Ga0163108, IMG submission 109644) | Marine microbial communities from the Central Pacific Ocean - Fk160115 155m metaG | ecosystem: Environmental > Aquatic > Marine > Oceanic > Photic zone | place: The Central Pacific Ocean...
AGCGCCTGCGTCGACAATAACCGTCGCCAGTCCCGTCGATTTGCTCGTGGCATATGCGAGGATAATGCTCCGAACGATATACTTCGCGCGGTAACGTAATTCGGCGTTCGTGCTGTTGGCCGACAGCTTGCGAATAATCGATAGCGCAGGCTCACCGCATTCGATCAGTTGCTTTACGGCCGACACACGGACCGAAAACTTACGGTCCTCGAGTTGCTTGATCAGTGAAACGATCCGTAGCAACTCCTCATCCGCAGGAGGCTCCGCAGGCAGAGCCGAGTTGAGGCCGACGCAGGACATGGCCAGTATCGCTGTGAGGAGTAATGGTAAACGCATGGGCGTCAGTATATCCCAATCGCGCGAGGTGGGCCACTTCGATGTCACGACGGTGGTTAGAGGGACTTGTTGATGCGTGGCTGGAAGGAGTGCGTGTTCAAGCCAGCCATCATGGCGAGGTGACGCCCTGCTGGTTTTTTCGGGAATTGCAGGGACGTTGGTTATGTCACGGAGCGGATTCTATGCAGGTTCTAAAACGGCTGTCGAACCGAGGTTGTTTGGTGTAAAATCACGAATGTAAGCACGGTGTGGACACTGACCCTGAAGATGGCATGAGCCTGTCGCGACATCGGCAGCAAGGGAGCACCTGGCAATGCGGTCGACGATGTGGCACGCTTTCCTGTTCGGTTTGCTCCTCTGTCTGTGTGCCTCTTTCTACCTGGCACGTCCGGGAATGGCCGGACACCACGCTGGGTCGCTCAGGGTTATCGCGGCGGGTGAAAGTTCAAGCCGTCTTGTGAAACCGTCAACGCAATCAAGAAGATTATGTTGGTCCGCGGTATCACGCCACCAGTAGCTGTCAGGCAAGTGCTTGAAAAGGGCTATCGCCCTAACGAGGGCGGGGTGTATTTGATTGTCAAGAATGGTGCCGTTAGTTGTGCCTTCGGAAAGGAGGACGGGGCTCGTGGTTCGGGGTACAGGGAAGGACAACGTGATTTTAGCTGGTAAGGGGATATCTGATGAGCGATGAGATAAAAGTGTTGAACCTCGGCGCTGGTTTCATGGGTACGTTACATGCCAAGGCCTATGAGCAGATCGAGGGAGTTCGAAATGTCGGAATTGTAACGCGGAATTACAGTAGTTCCGAGCAATTGGCTAGTATCCTGTCTGACGACGTGCCGCGATTTACGGACTTCGAGGAGGCCCTGGAGAAGACGTCACCCGATGCAGTGGCCATCAGTACCTATACCGACTCGCACTACCAATATGTCTCCACGGCCCTGCAGCGTGGGCTGGATGTCTTCGTGGAAAAGCCTCTCGCCGAGACGCTCGAGCAATGCCAGGAACTCTTTGACCTGGCGAATCGCGTCAATCGGAAGTTGTATGTGGGCTACATTCTTATGACCCATCCGTCGTGGAATCAATTCACGGAAATAGCCCACGAGTTGGGCAAGCCGCTGGCCATGCGGATGAACCTCAATCAACAGACCAAGGGTGATTTCTACGATACGCTCTACAATATCATGCAGGTCCAGTCGCCGATCGTGGACTGTGGCGTTCACTACGTGGATATCATGTATCAAATGGCCCAGTCTCGACCGGTGAGGGTTCACGCCATTGGCTGCCGCAATTGGGAGCTCGTGCCGGAGCATATTTGTAACTATGGTCAGCTGCAGGTTGAATTTGAGGACGGGTCGGTCGGTTGGTATGAGGCGGGTTGGGGGCCGATGATGAGTGAGACGGCTTACTTCATCAAGGATATTGTCGGACCAAGAGGCGCAGCAAGTATTTGTCCGGACAAGGGACGATCCGATGACAAGGACCATCACGTGGAGGCGAACACCATTATCCGGCATTATGCTGAGCAAAAAGATAAGGAATTCGTTCGGGAAGATGAAGTCATCAAGATCGAGGAGCCTGATCACGACGGGCTCGCACTGCTCGAACAGCGGGCTTTTATTGATTGCATTCGCAACAATGAAGATATGACTTCTCACCAGGATCGGGTCATGACCAGTCTGCGCATTGTCTTTGCCGCTGATCAATCGCTGGAAACCAAGCAAGTTGTCGAGCTTTGATCCACTGCGGTGTCGTGGCGTGGCATGGTGATCAGGTGGGCTTCACCATTCAGATGACGATCACTTGCATGTATCCCTGGGAAGAACGAAAATGGAAGCTGGCTAAGTAGGGTGTTCATCCATTAGTGTGTGTTGCAACGCCCGGGACGAATTGATGCAGGAGACTTGTGGACTTGGACCCTAATAATTTACCACGCGATATGAAAACCACTCGTTGGAGCGTGATCCTCCTGGCAGGCCAGGAGGAGGGGGCCGATGCGGAAAAAGCACTTGCCACTCTGTGCGAGACCTACTGGTTTCCACTTTACGCCTATATTCGACGGCGGGGGCATTCGGCAACGGAAGCGCAGGATTTAACGCAGGAGTTTTTTGCTACACTCATCGATAAGAAATACGTTGCAGCGGCGGACCAGGAACGTGGACGTTTTCGGGCATTTCTGCTGACCGCTTGCAAGCATTTTCTTGCCAAGCAGCGTGATAAAGCGCGCGCCCAAAAACGAGGTGGTGGACGGAAGCCGCTGTCTCTCGATCTTGCCCTGGGTGAGTCGCGTTATGTAGCGGAACCAGCGGACACACTGACCCCCGAGCAACTCTACGATCGAGAATGGGCGGTTGACCTGTTGAAACGTGTGATAAGTCGGTTGGAACAGGAAATGCTGAAGTCGGGTAAGTCAGACTGGTTTGAACGGATCAAGGTGTTTATCGTGGCGGGCCGGGAGGACACAAGCTATGGAGAAGTAGCGGAATCCCTTGGCGCCACGGAAGCCGCCGTCAAGATGGCAGTGCACCGGATGAGAAAACGTTATGGTAAATTGCTTCGCGAGGAGATTGCCGAGACGCTGGAGCACGTGGCCGATGTGGAAGACGAGATACGTGCCTTATTTACAACCTTTTCTACCTAGTGCGGATTTCCGAAGAAAATTTGTTACCGACCGCCGATTTTCGGTAATAAAGGGTTAACGGCGGTTGCCTGTCGCGGCCGCCAACGACAGGTTTATTACAGGAAGCCCCGCCATGGTCCAGGTAAACAGTTGCCCGCAATGCCAGAAAGAACTGCCGGCCGATACTCCCGCAGGACTCTGCCCGAGGTGCCTGCTGGAAGCTGCTCTCGTACCGCCAGCGGAACAAGAGACGATCCAGATGCAAACGGATCGTGAAGCGGGAAACCCTCTGCCAGCCAACAGCGTGCGGTATTTTGGTGATTATGAAATCCTGGAGGAAATCGCCCGCGGTGGTATGGGAGTCGTTTACAAGGCACGGCAAACGACGCTCAATCGCATCGTGGCACTCAAGATGATCCTTTCCGGGGAACTGGCAACTTCGGAAGATATCGAACGATTTCATTTGGAAGCCCAGGCGGCAGCCAACCTCAATCATCCCAATATTGTTGCGATTCATGAGGTCGGGCAACATGAGGATCGTTACTATTTCTCGATGGATTACGTGGAAGGCCAGAGCCTCGGCGAGCGATTGTTGAGTGGACCGGTTCCCGTTCGCCAGGCGGCGGAATATGTGCAGACGATTTCCGAGGCAGTGCATTATGCGCACGAGGCAGGGACGCTCCATCGTGACCTCAAGCCTCGCAATGTCCTCGTCAGTACCGATGGGCAGGTGCAGATCACGGACTTTGGCGTGGCCAAGCGTCTGTCCGAGGATAGTGGATTGACCGTTACGGGGGCCGTGGTTGGAACACCCAGTTACATGCCACCCGAACAGGCAAAAGCGCAGCACTCGCAAATAGGTCCAGCCAGTGATGTTTATTCGTTGGGGGCCGTTCTTTACGAGTTGCTCACTGGTCGCCCACCCTTCTACGCTTCTTCGACCGTGGCAACCCTTTTGCAGGTCGTGAACGATAGTCCGCCGGATCCGCGTACGTACAATCCTGATCTGCCCGATGACCTGGCGACGATCTGTTTGAAGTGCCTGGAGAAATCTCCCCAGTTGCGATACAGTTCCGCCCAGGAACTGGCAGAGGACCTGGGTCGATTCCTGGCCCACGAACCTATTCATGCGCGACCCGCTAGTAGCGTTCGCAAGCTGGATGCATGGTTTCGGCAGCGACCCTGGGTAATTACAGCAGCAGCGTCAGTAGTCATCCTGCTGCTCATTGCCGTCATCTCTTACCAATACCAGGCTAACCAGTACCTGCAGTACCAACATTCCCACCCTGGTCATGAACGTGTTTCCGGGGATCGCACCGAATCGCTTGACGCATGGAGAGACTTTTATCCATTGGTTCTGTGCTTGCTCATGTTTAGTTTCGTTCTCTATAGGGAAAGGGCCTATCGCCTGACGAGCTGGCGGCAATGGTTTGGCGACTTCAAGTTACATACTGATTCCAGGCCCGTCGGTAACCTCGTCCGCATTGCCTGCCTGGTTTCCTGTATCCTTGTCTTATCCCTGGGCCTGGTCTTACTGGTGAAGTTGATTACGGCACACGTCTGGGAAGGTTCCGTCTCCATGTCGGAGTTCGAACTGGTCGCCATCGCAAGTTGGTGTGCTTGCATGTTCCTGGTTAACCTGGCGAGAGATTACCGAGAGGCGACGTATGGTAGAACAGAGCAGGTGATCGAGGACCATGTGCTGGAAGACATCCGGAAAGCCCTGTTTGCAGGGGACAGGATCGGGGCCGTCAAAATCTACCGGAGGGCCTTGCCGCGTAAGGGGTTGGCGGATGCAAACCGGTTCATCAAACAGCTGGAGGCTCAACTTTCGGAAGATGAATCGGGAAGAGTTTCATCAGCCTCGTCGCAATCATCAGCCATTAATTGGCGACTCGTGTCGATCTGTCTGTTCTGCGAAATATTTGTCGTTGCCATTATCCTGCAGGTCTTCAAGCCGCTCCTTTTCAGCGTTACTATCATCTCGCTGATGGGCGGGTTTGTCGTCGCACTTGGTGCTGGTTTTCTGACAAGGTCTTCAGCCGCGAACGCGAATCGGGCGGTTGCTGCCTACGTGGCACTGACCCTGTTGGGGTTCGCACTTACTCTTGTGGGCCCCAGGTTCTTGTTGACAGCGAGTGATACCTATTCACCGTTCTCCAAAAGTTGGGGCCTGGGTATCATATGCGGAATGTGCCTGGTCCTGTCGGCAGCAACACCCAGGAGGGTGCCAGGGAAACCCTGACCCCGTGATCTTATCTGTCTCGCGACACGGGGGCAGGCAAATGGGGATCGCTCTTAATGGGCAAGCAAGTAAGCGAGCAAGTCGAGGATTTCTTCTTTCTTAAGCCCGTCGACCAGGCCCTTGGGCATCGGCGAGGTGGGAGAAACCTGGCGCTCAACGATCTGCTGCTTGGAAAACGAAACGATCTTGTCTGGAGCGAGTGGATCAGGAACGAGGTCGATGTTGGGCGAGCGGTAGTCCGTCACGAGGGTGTGTCCCGTGAGCACACGACCGTCAGAAAGCTCGAACATCGTGCTGGCGTATTTCTGGGAAATGACTGCGGAGGGTTTGAGGATTGACGTCAGCAGGTCGCGAGTCGAGAATCGCCCTGCCACGGTGGTAAGATCCGGTCCCGTCACGCCTCCCTCGCTTCCCACGCGATGACAAACCACGCAGCGAGCCGTCGCAAACATTTTCCGACCACGTTGCGTGTCACGTTTTTTGCCCAATGCCTGGTCAACGTCCAGGAAGTCTTTTGATGACCATTGTTTGATAACGACCGAGCGGGCAGGGGGCAGCGTGGGAATCAGCTGGGCAGCCTGCTTGCTCAAGCGTTGCTTCCAGGGTTCGCGTAGTTGCTCGGGCAGGTTGGTGAAGGTGGCTTCGCGGATCAACCGGCGAAAAGTCGGCATCCCTTCACCGGATTCGAAAGTGTCCATGTCCAGCAAACCGGCGAAGAATCGTTCTCGCAGTTCGCCAGTCCAGCCCTGCGGCTGCGTGGAGAGGATGGAGAGCCAGTGCATCTGTTGACGTTGGTTGCCTGTGGCTCGACTCGCCTCCAGGAGTTCGACGACTCGTGGAACTAGCCAGTCGTCATGTCGTTTAGCCAGCAAACTGCTTGTCTGCTGGTCCAGCAGGAAGTGATTTGACGGAAAGATCTTTCGTAGTTCACTAAACAAAGGATCCCACTTGGAATCGTTCGCATCACGGTCTTTCAGTTGACGCTGTGCCAGGTCAGCCCATTCGTATTGCTGCCAGGGGAGCAGGTGGGCCGCCTTGATGGTAGCCAGTCGGTCGGCCAGGTGTTCCCGGTCATCGTCACTGCCAAATCGTTGTAGGGCGAGTGCGGCAGAGAAGAAACGGTCCATGTTGGTTTCCTGCCTGGCCTTCGTGTTCCACATCGTGGTGGGAAGTGTTTCAATGACGGTTCGTGCAGCGTGACGGATCCAGGGATCGGTGGCGCCCAACTGGCTCCACGCCTTGGCTAGTGTCTCGGCCGACGCATCGCCGCGTAGGGATTCTAGTTTTCGACGAGACGCACGAGCAGACTTGGCGTGTCTGACAACCTGGGTCTGTTGAGGGGTGAGTCGAGCTGCCGGTTTCTTTTGCCCGACGTACCGCACGCGATAAAGTCCACTCTGGGTCTTGCGACCGCCGGTCACAAAATACATTGCACCATCGCGGCCGAACTCAATGTCGGTCACATTCAAGGGGGAGCCGCGGAGAAACACCTCGCTCGCTCCAACATAGCTGGATCCGCACGGTTGCCAGTGAACGGCCAGGATCCGTCCATATGACCAATCGAGGACGAACAGGGTATCACGGTAGGTGGTCGGGAAATTGTTTCCAGCGGTAAATTCGACAGCCGTGGGTGAACCGCGGCCAATATCGAGCGTGGGTTGAGGAATCGAGGCCGTGTCGGGATTGTAGGGGGGCCACCGCTTGGTCACCTGTCGCCAGCCGTAATCTCCACCAGGGAGCAGGTGGAGTACACGCGTGGGCCGATACCAGGAACTGCCCATGTCGTACTCGGCATCCGCATCGTAGGTAAAGAGGTCACCTGCTGTATTGAAATCCAACCCGTAAGGATTACGCAGGCCACGGACAACGACCTCCCAGTTTTCTCCCCGTGCGTCGGTGCGGGCGACAAAACCATTTGGCGTCTTCTGGATCGCGTCCGGGTTGGGGACACGTGGTGGTAGGTAGTCTGCGTCGGACGGTTGCTGGACCGAATCGCCAAAGATGGCGTATAACCTGCCGTCCGGGCCCAGTGTTATCTGGTTGCGACCATGGCCGGTGCCGCCGGCAAAATTCTTGATCGCCTTGACCTGGTCGAACTTGTCGTCCTGGTTCGTGTCCTGAAGGCGAAACAGGGAGTGGCTTTTGTTGGCCATCGCATAGAGACTGTCGTGGGCAAAGACCAGGCCGCGGCATTCGCTGACCGGTGCCTTGATTGACTCCAGTTGGGCCTGGCCTTTTTCCGGGAGTGTGATGCGCACCAGTCCCTCGTCTTCATGCCCAATGACCCAGCGACCTTGTGGATCCTCTGCCAGGGAAATCCAGGATCCTTCGCCCGGTCCGGCCGAATATAGTCGCTCGACCTGGAAGCCGGGCTGAGTCCAGAGTTGATCGGCTGCAGTTGAGCCGGTTTGCTCCAGTGCCCGTTTCCACTGGGTGTAGTCATCGGCCACGTGAGTGGTCGCACCTGAAGTTTTCCAGGTTCGTTCAGACAGGATGCCAAAGGAGGTTGCGGGTGTCCAGGTGGCGTCGGCAAGCTCGTTCCAGCCGTCGATGGGGTTCTTGAGTTCGGTGACTTGCCAGGAAGTGTTCGATAGGACCGAGTCCGGTTTCATTTGCAGTCGGGCGGCCAGGGCAGATGGTCCTGCGACTCCATGGCAGATCATCCCAAGACTGTTTTTTCCACGCCGCGGTTTAATGACCAGTTTCGTTGGTGGCTGGAAAGGTCGAATCCTGGTCATTGCACGACCATTCAGGAAAACCTCACAGTCACAGTAGGCATTGGCTAGCCAGAGTGTAATCGCCTGGGTGTCGCTGGGACCCTGGAAGGTTGCCTCGAAGGCGACCGACTGCTCGGCATCGCGTGAACCCTTTCCCCAGATCCAGTGAGGCGTGTCGGCCGCTTGGGAGACCGTAGCATTCAAAAGCAAGATGCCGGTTCCCAGGAAATGAAGCAGTGATCGCATGGTCGTCTCCATAGCATGTTCGAATACGAGGTCATGATCGGCAGCAAGATTTGCGGGATTCACCTGACCACGGACGTATTCTATGGGCGACCAGGAAGGCTTGCAAATCGGTCGGTGCACGACATGGTCACAATTTCCTTAAGGTCTTGGCATCCATCGAAAAGTGCCTGTCGGCCATGGCCAGGCTGTCCTAGTTTATTTGCATAATATGCGACGATCCGTTTCAATAAGGGCCTGCTTGGTTAGGCCACCGAGTTGGCGAGGCATCCTTATGGAGAAGGATTGCGATGGCGAAAAAAGCATCTATGAAATTCGATGTCGACAAGAAACGGAAGATTGTCGAGGTCCGGATCGATATTCTTAGCGAAGATTCCATGGGGTGCGATGCGACGTTCACGCTGCGCCAACGGGTTTGCGTCAAAGACAGTAGGCCCGTGCATGAGAGTAAGATATTGTACCGCCACAGCTTTCACACCACGGATCGGTCGCTGACGCTGACTTTTCCGATCGATAAGTTTTCCGGGTTCTCCTACGACGGCTCACAGATCGATATCGAATACGACGGTTTCTTGAAAATCGATGATGGTATTTTTGTCGACACGAAGGTTTCCAGGGAAGTGACTCACCAGGTACTCCGGAAACCGAAGGTTCGTGTTGATACGGAAAAGCTGGTTGAGCCCAAGGATCGCTTTAACCTGTTTACCAACCTGCGGGCGATCCCTGTGAAAAACCAGTTTGCAACGCTGGGCCTTCTGATCGCCGGCCTGATCGTGATTTTAGTCAACACGATCATCGGGGCGCACGACCAGATGGTTCCCGAATCCCAGGTGTTTCTTTATAGCCATCGGGATAGTGATGGGGATTCAAGCTCTCCCCTGGGAAAGTCGCTGGCAGGCAGTGGCGCGGTTGGCGCTGCGATCTGGTTTGCTATGCGACGAAACTTGCGCAAGTACATGACGTTTGAAATGCATCGGTTACCCACCCGAATTGGTCGCGCCAGCAGCCTGCCAATTAAGGAGTTAGTGTATGGCCGGTCGCGCGTGGACCTGGAGAACGTCACGCTCCGTGTGGTTGCCTGTAATCTCGAGAAGGGCCAGTACGTGCGAGGTAGCGGTTCGGACCGGCGAACGGTTTCCTTTAGCGAACCAGTCCAGGGTGTATTGCTTTACAGCCATCACATTGACAAGCTCCCGGGCATGAAGCGGATCGAGCAATATTTTCCCGGCGAGGTAAAATTTAAGCCGATGTTCGACCGGCTCTATCCACAACAGAAAATTAGTAGTACGCATGGTTTGTTTGTTTACTGGGAGGTGCAGTTACTGGTGGATAAGCTGGTAGACCAGGAGCTGGTTGCCAGGACCGATCCCCTGGTGAAGGAGGATTTTTTTGATGACGGTAAGTAGGCAACGGTTTCCTTTTGATGATTACCACCGCCTGGGCAAAACTGACCTGGCTGCCACACGGCTGCTTGTTTTCCAGGGGATGAGCGGCAGCGGGAAAACGACCGCGATTGACTATCTCTGTCAGTGCCACGAGCAGTTCCGCGATCGTTCAGCGAAAACGTTTCGGCTGGTTGGTCCAGGCATCCAGTTGCCAGCGTTGAAAGAGCAGTTGGTGGTGTTGGATGACGTGCGATTCCTGCGCCAGTTGCTGCCCCTGGGGCGCCTGTTGCGTGCGGGCAATACGGTGTTGGTCGCCTCCCACCTGGTGCCCGCCTGTTTCCTGCCCTGGCGATTGCGCTGGCCGTCTCGTGTCTTCGTGATGGACCACGATGAGGCGAAGATCGAGCGTTATCTGGCTCGTAAAGGGGTGGCCTTTAGTCGCGATGCGGTCAGGCAATATTGTCACCTTTTTGGTGCGAATTACCTGGACCTCGATTTTATCCTCGAGCGTCGCACCGGGTGTGATTTCGATGAGGCCCTGGGTCATTTCGTGAAGTTCTGTGAACTGGATCTCAGTCCCAATCCTCTGGGTGGCTGAGGTTCTTTACTTCATGCCGGAGCCCGGCGCATACCAGGATTATTGTTTGCGTATCTTGGATGGATCTGATACACCTTACCCACACGATGCCACATTCCGTCTTGTGGCCGGTCGCGTTCAATCCTCCAGGTGAGACTTTATCCATGCAAGCTAGAAAGTCGTCTGAATTCTCTGTTAATCGCCGCCGCTGGTTAGGTGTTTCCGCGGCCGGTGCTACGGTAGGGTTGATCGATCATCCCTGGAGTTTTGGTCAGCAGCCAACGGCCTCGACGAAGCAGTTGATCGTCCGCGGCAAGGTTCCCATGAATGCGGAACCCGAACTGAAGGACCTGGTGAAATCCTGGGAGACTCCCGTTAAGCATTTTTACGTGCGCAGCCATGCGCCTGTGCCGAAGGTCGACCTGTCCACCTTCCGCCTGAGCGTGGAGGGGTTGGTGCAACGCAAGCTGAACCTTTCGATTGCAGAACTCGGTGAGCGTTTTCGAAAAACGGAGATCACGGCCACGATGACGTGTGCAGGTAATCGGCGCAACGAGCATAGCCGGGTCAAAAAGATTGCTGGTGTGCAGTGGGCCGCTGGGCCGATCGGTAATGCACGCTGGGGAGGGGTTCGGCTGGCTGACGTGCTGCGGATGGCCGGGTTAAAGGAGACGGCCAGGCATGTTTGGTTTGACAGCATCGACCGCGTGCAGAAAGCTGGCCGAACATTTCCGTTCGGTGCATCGATCCCGATTGAAAAGGCACGGGAAAAGACGCGGCTGGGTAATGGTGTCTTGCTGGCGACCACCATGAACGGAGGGCCGTTACCCCCGGATCATGGGTATCCCATTAGGACGGTCGTTCCTGGGTACGTGGGTGCCCGCAGCGTGAAATGGCTGGGACGAATCGTGGTCAGTGACCGGCCGTCGCCCAACCACTACGTGGCCAACGCTTACAAGTTGGTGAAAGACGGTCTGAAGGAGGAATGGGCATCCGCCAAGCCAGTCTACGAGTTTCCCGTGAACTCCGCGATTTGCAATCCGGCAGCAGAGTCGAAAGTCGCCCGTGGTAAGATCGATGTTTCCGGCTATGCCATCCCGCCTGGAAATCCTGGGCGTACGATCGACCGGGTTGAGATTTCCACCGATGGGGGCAGGGCCTGGCAGCCGACCAGGATCATTTCTCCCGCGCGGGAATATTGCTGGTGCCTGTGGCAGTCCAGGATTAACGTTACCGCCAACACGAAACAATTGATTATTCGGGCCGTTGATTCGGCGGGTGCTGTCCAGCCGGAAACCGTCGACTGGAACATGAAAGGTTATCTTTATAACGCCTGGTACCGAACACCCATCGAGGTGGGGACCTGACGCAAGCGGAAAAGATGTTGCCTGCGGCAGCGTGACACGATTAAGGATTTCGCAGTGGGGTAAGAAAAAAGGCGTTAGAGAGCCAGGCTCCCTAACGCCTTGGCCACATAGTGGCCACCACGTAATGTTATGTTTCTCACTTATTGTGATTTGTCTAGCGCCGTGCTGCTCATGGTGGGCTTGAATTCCCAGACCTCGGTCATCACCTTGGCATTGGGTTGCATGATCCGGGAATGTTCCAGGAGGAATTCCTTCCAGCTACCCTCGCCATGCAGCTTGTTGTAGTGATGGCTGAGCTGGTCGGCGAGGAGGGTGTCCTCCAGTTTGTTGAAGCTGATGGTTTCCGCATAGGTCATGAAATCACCACCCATTTCCAACCTGCCTACGCCCCAGTTGACAGGACGCTTACTGGCGGCGATCGCCTCGGTCAACTTCTGGTAATGCGCTTCCAGACGCTGGTACATTCCAGGGAGCATTTTCCATTTGCGGTGACGCACGAAGCGAGCTTGGCTTCCCTTGGGGAGTCCGTGGTACCGAGTCCCCGTGATTTCGCGCCAAATCTCACCGTTGCCAGCAGATTTCTCCAGGGGCTGGATGTGTGTTTTCCAATACTGGGCCTCGTCCGGATTCCAATCGGCTCCCAGGCCTTGCGCGGGAAACTTGGGACTGTCGAGTTGTGCGGCCGTGACTCCTCCGAATCCCCTGGCGTACGTGTTGGCGCGGGGACCGTTGAGGATTTGGTACGTCCACCATTGGCTGGAATCCGCGGTCGCGTTGTACTTGCGGGTCTTTTCCTCGACAGCCTTCACGAAGGCGTCACGGTTTTTCGTCTCTACCTCGATGAAACGGACTATGTGGAAAATTGCGGGATTGGCTCCATCGATTGATTCCTGGGCCGGGGCTTGGCTCTGGGACAGGATGAGAATGGCCAGGGAGATCCACAGGGGCAGTTTTCGTGTTCGATTGTTCATGGGGTCTTGCTCTCGCGATAAGGGAAAGTGAATAACCAGGGAACGGTGATGATGAAATGCACAGTACCGTGGATGCAGATTAATAGAGCCAGGTAGACAGTGTAACCATCCCGTAGAACAATCGTAACAGTTGACCGGTGTGTAAATGGCCACGCTGATTACAGGCCATTCTTTTGGCCAAGGGTTTTGCGACACGTCCGCGTGGTGTGTGGAAGGGGCGGATTCAGCGTTGCCCGTTGTGAGGTTGGAAGGTCGATCAATCAAGGAAAAAGGGGGGGGATTTACGCCGCCGCCGTTTTTTAACGTATTAACTGCTTTTGACCAGTGCTCGTGTGAGCACTATAATAGCGACTTCAAACGTGAATGATTCGCTTTGTCATACATGGCCGTCGCCTGGCGTACATGCGTTCCAGGAGGATATGTTGGATGGATCTTAGTCGAAGGAATTTCCTGCGAGCCCAGGGTACGGTTCTTACCTTGCCGTTTTTGCGGTCGTTGGCGGCCGCCAGTGAAGCGGTTCAACAGAAGGGAAAGCCCAACAAGAAACTGCTATTCATGTATATCCCTAACGGGATCGTGCGTCGTTGCTTTTTTCCTGGTGAAGAGAACGGTACGCTGCCAGGTTTCGTGGGTGGATTTAACGCAGATAAGACCAAGAAGCAACTCCGGGTCGAGAATGTCCCCGGGATTTATCCTCTCGAGCTGACCTCCACGATGGAACCGCTGAAGGCGCACATCGAGGATGTTACTTTGGTCACGGGGCTCGAGCGTACTTACAAGAATGGACAGGATGTGCATGCACAGGGTGCGTCTTGCTACTTGACGAGCCTCTCGCCGGTCCAGGCCCAAGAGCAGGGAATCCGTCATCCCAATGGGAGAAGCCTGGACCAGGTGATCGGTGACGCTGTTGGTTACTCGACGATCTTCAATACCCTGGAGGTGAGTTGCAACGGTTTTCGGGCGCCTAAGGAGCCGATTGAATTTGATAATATCTCCTGGTATGGACCGGGCCGCATTGCCCCCTCGATCCGTGAGCCCCAGAAACTGTACGACCGTCTTTTTCTGCGGGGCAGTTATCGCGAGCATATTGCCAATGTTACGGATCTCGTGTTGGCCGATACGCGGTCCCTCTCGAAAAAGCTGGCGGTCGATGATCGGCAGACGTTGGGCGAGTTCATGGAAATGATTCGCAACGTCGAGATCCGGATCGAGAAAATGGACAAGCTGCTGGCCGATGTTGATATCAATATTCCGAAGAACGAGGTGTTGCCTCGTGGTGAATACATACGGCTCCAGGCGGATCTTGTCCTGCTGGCTTTCCAGATGGGTATTACGAATGTCTCAACATTTATGATCGGCCCAGAGCGTTGGGATGCGACCCTGATGTACGAGGGCGTTTTTGATAAGCCGGTGCAACACCATAATATGACCCACAACCAGAAGGGTGAGGGTTACAAGGGCGTCCAGAAGATTGACATTTTCCACATGCAGCAGTATGCCTACGTAATCCAGCGTATGAAGGAGATCAAGGAATCGGATGGTTCCTCGATGCTCGATAATTCGCTGGTGTTGTACGGGGCCGGCCTGGGCGATGGGTCAACTCACCAGTACTACGACCTGCCGATGATCGTGGCTGGGAAATCGCAGGGACAGCTCAAGCAGGGGCGTTTTCTCAGGCTTAAGAGTGGTACGTTGAACTCGAACCTGTGGCTGACTGTGGCTCGCTTTATGGGCCTGGAAATTGATACGTACGCGGATAGTACGGGGGTCATCTCCGATTTCTGGACCTGATCGGTCCCACTCGATGAGCCCCGCTGGCCCAGTTAAGCCGCTTGCGGAAGGTTTTAAGGAATTCAACCAGGTAATTCTCTCATGTTGCAGCGAATCCGGATGCGAATACTGGTACTGGGACTGGTCGCAGGTTGCGTCAGTAGCCCGTTGGATGCCGCACTCCCCAGGTCGCTGGTAGCCGTTCTGCAGCAGAAGTGCCTGAAATGTCACGGTGGCGACGAGGTCAATGGGGAGGTGGATTTCAGGCAGATTAACACCGCGGAGAAGTTTCGCGGTCAGCCGAAAATGATTGATCGCATGATCAATGCGATTGCCGACAACAGCATGCCTCCGGAAGACGAGCCCCCGCTGGATGAGAAGACGCAAGCGCAGTTGTTAGCTACCTTGAAAGCGATGCTCAGGGAAGCGACCGCCGGTAAAGCGAACTCGTCCGTTCGGATCAGGCGGCTCAATCGTTTCCAGTACAACAATACGGTCAAGGACCTGTTCCAGCTAAAGCAGGATCTCTTCGGACTCCGGGAGAAACTGATGACCCGTTACGACAATTACCTACACCGCGGCACGGGCAAGATGCCGGACGTGGTGCAGGTGGCCTCACATTCCCTGAAGCCGCAAGCTGGTTTGCGCGATGTGAATCCTTTTCCCAAGGACGCGCGGGCAAACCACGGGTTTGATAACCAGGCGAACCAGTTGACACTTTCGCCTCTCTTGTTGGACGCGTTTTTAAGGCTGAGCGTATCGCTGGTGGAAAGTCCTGATTTCAACGAGAAAAATGTGGGCGTCTGGAAAGATCTCTTCCAGGCTCCGGCCGATGGCACGGACCAGGCGGTGGAGGCAAAACGGAGGCTCGAGACGTTTCTTAAACGCGCTTTTCGTGGTCCGGTGGATGAAGAAACGGTAGGTCGCTACGTCGCCTACAATGAAAAAAATCTAGGCAGCGGTCTGCCTTTTACCGAGAGCATGAAGAAAGTCGTCTCTGCCGTTCTGTCGTCACCGCGATTTCTTTATCGTACGGTGGGAGCTGATGCTTCTGAACGGCAGTTCGAGTTGGCGTCGAATCTTTCCTATGTACTCTGGGGCAGTTGCCCGGATGACGAACTGCTGCAATTGGCCGAAACTGGCGAATTGTCCAGGGAGGGAGTGTTACAGAAGACCGTACTTCGGATGATGGCCGATCCCCGGATCGAACGTTTCCTGGATACGTTTCCGTCCCAGTGGATGCAACTGGAAAACGTGCTCGCCGCTACCCCGGATCCGCAGCTGAACCGATACTTCAACCTGGATCGGCAGAATCCAGCCAGCCTGCAGATGGTTCTCGAGCCCCTGTTGCTCTTTGATACGGTCTTCCTGGAGGATCGTCCGATCGTGGAATTGATCGCACCGGGGTTTGGCTACCAGAGCAGTTTCCTGGAAGACTGGTACAAGACCCGGCTGGAGCCCGAGCCGGTGGACGAGGTAAGGATCGCGAAAGAGAACAAGCAACGCAACGAGGTGATCAGGGACCTGCAGGCCTCGCTGGCTGCGGCCCGGGAGGAACTGGCAGGTCTGGACCGCGCCATGACCAATCCCATTGCGGAAAAACGCATTGAAGTCGACCTGTCCCCAGGGCAGGTGGCGTGGGAGAAAGCCCAGGCGAAACTGGTCGACGAAGCGGTAGTACTTTCCGCCTGGAGTCGGATAGGGCCATTCGCTGGCGGGAACCTGGACAATGCCCATGCCAAGGCCTTTATTGACGAAACCGCGGTCGATTTGACCAAGACCTATGGAGACAAGAAGTGGGTGGAGGTCAAGGAATACGTTGATGGCAAGGTGCACGCGCTGCTGCATGCAAACTGCGCTACCTACATCTATCGAACGATTCACGCCAAGTCGGCGCGCTCGCTGCAACTGTCGCTGGGGAGCGATGACAGTTTCAAGCTCTGGCTTAACGGCCAGTTGGTTGCGGACAAGAAGATTACGCGGGGCGTGGCGCCGGACCAGGACAAGGTGCGTGTGGAACTGCTGGAGGGAGACAATACGCTGTTGATGAAGATTTCCAACGGCGGTGGTGGCTACGGGTTCTACTTCAAGGCCCAGTCCGTGCCCTTGCCGGCGCCCGTGGTGGCGGCGCTGCAGGTGGCCGTGGAGGAGCGGACGGAGGCGCAAGGTGACGTGATCACGAAGTATTATTTATCCGTAGCTCCGGAGTTGGCCCAGGTTCGTAGGGAGATTGCAGAGAGCCGAGTGGTTGTCGTCAAGCGGGTTCAGCAACTGGACGATCAGTTCAAGAAGGCTCCTAAACCAAAAGATGTGAAACAGCATCGTGCGGATGCCCAGCGCCGGTTTGATGACCAGTTGCGCGGGAAGATGCGCTCGCGGGCATTTAAGCGAATGGCGGCAACGGATGCGCGTTACGGGGGCGTGATCACCAATGCGGCGATGCTGAGTATGACGTCGGGGCCGAAGCGAACGCATCCAGTAGCCCGAGGTGTCTGGATTATCGAGGTGATTTTTAACGATCCGCCGGCGCCACCACCGAACGATGTGCCGCCGCTGAACGAGGATGCGGGTGATAAGGATCAAACCATCCGGGAAAAATTTGCAGCACACCGCGACAATCCATCCTGTGCCGGTTGCCATACCAAGCTCGATCCACTGGGCTTTGCCATGGAGAACTATGACATCACGGGGCGTTGGCGGGACCAGTACCGTAATGGGCGGGCAGTGGATGCCAGCGGGACGTTAATGCGTAAGCATCCGTTTGATGGAGCAGTGAAGTTCAAGCAGTCGTTAATCCGGGAAAACGAACGTTTTGCCAGGGCATTCATATCGCACTTGTTGCGATTTGCCCTCTCCCGCGAATTGGATCCATCTGACACGATTGCGATCGATGCGATCGTGGAGAAGACGCGTGGAGAGGACTTCAAGTTGCAGTCATTGATTCGGGAAGTCGTCCTGAGCAAGGTGTTCGTGGCCCGCGAGTAGCGAGCTCTCGCGGTCTTGGTACGCTGTCCGACAACTGTTTCCATAGCGTAAAAGCGAGATCCTGACATCGATCATGGTGTGGAGCGGCGAATCCTGTCCCAGAGACTTGCAGATCATCAAGGTAATCGACAAGATGAGGAAAGTGTGGTGTGTTTGGGGAGGGCGAATCAATATGGAACAGGCAGCCAGGGATCAAGCCAGCGACGGCACTGCGTCTGTTCCTGAGGTCAGGCGGATGACGACCTCGATGCGATTCCTGCTGGGGATCTACGGGATCGTGCCGCTGTGCCTGTTGGCAATGATCCTGGATCGTCAATTCGCAGGCGGTTACCTTTCCACGTTGTTGCCGGATTCACCCCAGAATTTCTTCATCTTCCAGATCTTGTTTGGTACGCCGCATATCATTGCCAGCGCAGTGATCCTCGCTACCAATACAAATTACCTGTACAGCTACCGGATGCGGCTGGTTCTTTTCTCGCTTTTCCTGCTCGCCTTCTTTGGGTTGGGAAGCTTGGTCCTTTCGTACGATATGTTCCTGGCCATTGTAGGATCCGTGACGATCCTGCACGTTATCAAGCAACAGGTTGGCATTGGCAAGGGAATCTGCCGTGTCTCGGGCCGCGTGTACGATGCCTGGGGGTGGTGTCTGATCGTATTCGGATCGATCATGTACTTCATGATCTTCACCGGGTACGACATCCCGGCGAGGGTCGAGTTCTGGGTACACAACGCGCTCTTTGGGTTGGCGGTCTTGGCCGTCATGTTGAGCGTGGCCTGCCATTTGCGCAGTGGTACGTTCAAGGGGCGTCTTTACTTGTGGGCCAATACGCTCATGGTCCTGCAGAGTGGACTCCTGTACGCCGAAGGCTATTCGTTCCTGGCAATCCTGGGGCCGCGGTTGGTGCATGACCTGACCGCCTTCACCTTCTATATCGCTCACGATGTGAACCGACACAGTGGCGAAGCACAGAACCTGCTCTATCGCCTGGTCAGCAAGCTGGGGTTGGGGATCTTCTGGGTTTGCCCGGTTGTTGCGATCCTGTTGACCTACCTGATCGGCAGCTTCGCGGATCCGCTGGTCAATTCCCTTGTCACGCCAGTGCTGGGGTATGACGTCCCCTACGGGGCCAGTTTTTTGATTGTTGGTTACCTGGCCATGCTGCATTACTACACGGAAGCCTTTACCTGGCAGTCCGGTTCCGCCTACCGCCAACATGTGGCGTTTCGGCCGTGACCTTGGCCAGGGCATGAGGGTAAGGGCAATGCTAGTAAGCACCGGGGCCTGCTGAACTCGTTGCTGCATGTTATCAGGTCAGGAATTACAATAGGATGAGTAAGCTAGTCGTCTGGTTTTCATCATCGTATTTCAAGAATGGTTGAGGGAAGAGGAAATGAAAAACGTGTTCATGACAGCGTTGCTACTAACCCTGGTAGGACCGTTTCAGCCCCTTTCAGCAGAGAGCTGGAAAAAACACACGGTCATGGAACAGGGACACTGCAATACGGCAGTGGCACTGGATGCCAATGGGGATCGGCACCTCGATGTGATCGCTAGTTTTAATGGCCGTGTCAGTCTGTTCCTCGCTCCGGATTGGAAGCAGGAAGTGGTGATTCACCGTTTTGCAGCAGGCGGCAGCTGTATTCATAGTGCTGTCATTGATGTGGACGGAGACGGTGACCTGGATTGGGCTGGAACGCTGGCCAGTGCTCACCCCTTCTGGCTGGAGAATCCCGGCACCAAGGAAGTGACGGCAGGTGCCTGGACAGCACGTGCCATTGATCATGAGATCACGGGCATCCACTGCATCCTGGCATCAGATATCGATAACGATGGACGAGATGACCTGGTGATCAATAATTTCCAACCTGACCAGGGGTTGAAGGATTCCATGGCCTGGTTCAGCATTCCGAAAAATCCCCGCAGGGCTGCCCAGTGGGATCGACACGTTTTTGCCAACGGGGATGCCCGCGGAGGCAGTCATTACATGGGAGCCGGAGATATTGATGGAGATGGCTGGAAGGAAATCGCCGTGGGTGCCAAGGGGAAGCCGTTTGCGGATGGCAACTGGTTTGCCTTCTGGAAGAATCCTGGCAAGGGCAAGGTCAAGGGAAGCTGGACCAAGGTGCCGCTGGCGCAAAACCAGACGGCTGCTACCAATATTTTGCCAGCTGATGTGAACGGTGATGGCAAGGTGGATTGGCTGGCATCGCGTGGTCATGGCGTCGGCGTGATCTGGTTTGAAAACCCGGGTTGGAAAATACACGATATCGACGTCAAAATTCAGTATCCCCACAGCTTGACCGTGGCGGACCACGATCAGGATGGAGATATGGATGCCGCCACCTGTGGATACGGCAGCGAACGAGTCATGTGGTATGAGAATGATGGGAAGGGAAATTTTAAACTCCATACGCTGGATGCCGGGCAGCAAAGTTATGACCTGCGCAGCGTTGACATGGATGGAGATGGAGATCTTGACCTGCTCAATGCAGGTCGCGGCAGCCAGAATGTTGCCTGGTATGAAAACCCTCTGAAGTAGTCCCCTGTGTTTTTCAGGCGAGCGGCTTTAGGTGAAGCCGCGTGAGAAAATGACGAGATCATGATGGATGTGACCGGATTGGCCGAGCGACAACTGAGCGATAGCGATGCTGTCCAGCCAGGCAGCATGTTTGCCGAATCGATCACGCTCAGCGAAGAACAGGCGTACGCGATCCAGGCAGAGGTTTGTCGCCTGCGTGAACAGCGTGGCGAAGCTGTGATCGGGTACAAGGTAGGTTGTACCTCTCCTGGGATTCAACAGCAGTTGGGAATTGACCATCCCGTGTTCGGTCGCCTCTTGGACAGTGGGTGCTGGCACTCGGGTGAGGTGCTGTCCCGATCTCGGTTTGACCATTTGGCGATCGAGGGGGAACTGGCCGTGCGCCTGGCAACTGGGCTAACCTGTGGCGATACCTCGGAGGCTGCGATTCGGGCTGCCATCGAGTCCGTTTTTCCCGTGATCGAGTTGCACCACTTCGTTTTTCGAGGCAGTGAGCCATCGGCCGCAGAGTTGATTGCCAATAATGCGATCCACGCGGGGTTTGTGATTCCCGCAGATCCAGGCGTGAGTCTTGAGGATGGCAGTGGTGTGTTGCGAATCGAAATGAACGGGAGCGAAATGGCCCGTGTGACAGAAGAACAATCACGGGCCACGGTCGTTAACTCCCTGACCTGGTTGGTAGAGGAATTGGCCGATCATGGTATCGACCTGGAGGCGGGGCAGGTGGTACTCTGCGGATCCGTGGCAGACCTGTTTCCCATGCAGGAGGTTGGGTTGGTCACGGTGAGCACCGAGCGTGCAGGTGTCGTTACCTGTAACTTTACGGATGATTCCCAGGAATGTAGCGAAAGAACCGAGTCATGAAACGCAGTCCCAGGATTGGCGAGACAGGTGAGATAACCTTTACCGTTACGGAACAGCATGCGATTGATTTCGCAGATCACCAGATGCCGGCGGTACTTTCCACGCCCTGGTTGGTCTGGTTCCTGGAACATGCGGCGAGAGAGGCGATGTTGCCGCTGTTGGATGACGGAGAAAGCACGGTCGGGGTGCAGGTCGACGTGGAGCACCTGGCTCCCACCCCACTGGGGCAGACGGTCACTTGTAGGGCACGCGTCATTAATACGGATAAAACCTTGATTACGTTCCAGTTCGATGCTCGCGATGAGCAGGAACAGATTGCTCGCGGTATTCATAAGCTGCGGGTGATTCGTATGGACCGCTTTGCGAAACGGGTGCAGTCCAAGGCGAGCAAGAGCTCCTAGCGGAGATAATAATAAGTCATGCATGCGATCATGCTGGATGTGATGTTGTTAGTAGCCAGACAGAAGGGAGGCGGCTTGCTGACCGCCCTGATTGGCTGGTCGGTGATCGGCCTGGCGGTCTTTGTTTTCGTGCTCTTTAAACGACGGCGTGAGCGGCTGCGCACCCAGTCGTTGGCCGAGGTGGCTGAGGAGCTGGGAATGCCGTTCCAGGCTACGGGTGACGA
>Ga0163108_10000960_pt1 | contig 21197 bp, 17 predicted proteins | sample Fk1155metaG_FD_109644 | JGI IMG/M metagenome (GOLD analysis project Ga0163108, IMG submission 109644) | Marine microbial communities from the Central Pacific Ocean - Fk160115 155m metaG | ecosystem: Environmental > Aquatic > Marine > Oceanic > Photic zone | place: The Central Pacific Ocean...
ACCCTGTCCTGCCAGCCTGTCGATATTCGGAGTCTCGTAAAACGAACTTCCAAAACAGCCCACATCAGACCAACCCAGGTCATCGACGAGAAACAAAATAACGTTGGGTTGTGCTGGTTCGGCTGACCGCAAGCTGACGTCAGCAACCAGGGAAACTAACGCAACAACGATGATCATCAGCGAACGTCTCATTTACTCACCACTTTCACAGCATGCCAATAGGCCCATTCATTTCGCCAGTCGTTAGCCCGATTCTCGATCCGCAATTGAATCTGGGTCCCCGCGTATTTCGACAAGTCAACGGTGACATCAAGCCACTCGTCCTTGACCGTCTTGGAACTGACCAATTGGTCTGCCAGTACTTCCTTGCCTGCCAACACCCGCAATTGCCAATCTCCATGAGGATGATGACTGACCTTCAACTGGAGGTGCGTTTTCTTTCCCTTCGGGATTTCAAGTTCACGAACGAGGTAACAGGGTTTCTTGCGATTGAGCGGGTGTGTTTGAACTGCCGTGACATTTCGAAATACCGAATGTTTCACCACACCCTTCTCACCGACATCGACCACCTTAAAGCCAGGTGCCGCCTGCTGCATATTGCGCTGTTCCTGGGCGCTGACCGCTCCCGGTGCCCTTGGAATATTCAACTTGGCATCACCGCCAGCGATGCGTCGGGCCACAAACTCCTGGAGCTTGGGCATCTTGCTCGTCACGGCCAACTTAAGAGCCTGCTGGGCGTGCTTGGGTACCATCGGCTCGAGGGCAAACCAGAGCATGCGGGGAATATTATTATCCTCCACATCCTCACCATGTTTTGACAGTGCTTCCAGGATCGGCCACCGCTGGTCAAATTCCAGTCGCTGCAAGGCGGCGGCCAGGTACATTCGCACCACCGGCGAGGGATCTTTTTCTGCCATCTCCGCAAAGCGTTTCAGTGCTGCCTCGGAGGGATTCCCATCCTCGCACAAGAGCTGAATTGCCCAGGCGCGGACATATTCATCCTTGTTGTTAAGCATAAACCTCACCAGGACCGAACTGCCATTGAAACCAGGCTTATCCTTGAACCGATCCGTCACATGCAATGCCCAGAGGGCCCGCAATTTCTTAGCAGAGGTGGTCGAGGTTTCAAACATCCGCTTGAGCTGGGCCCAGACGGCTTTTTGATCCAGCCTCCCGTCAGCCAGCCGACTCTGCAACAAGACGCGTGCCTGCCGCACGTACCAGTCGTTGGAGTGCATTTGCAGCTCAACCAACTCTTCATCGCTCAGTGATCGCAAGTTCGGTTGCTTGATCTGCTTGGCCCCCTTGGGCATGATCCGGTAAATACGACCACTTTGTGGGAAATTAACCGCGTTACCGCAGATATCCGTATCGTGCCAGTCGAGGATATAAACGCCCCCCTCGGGACCGGTCTCGACACTGAAGCCAACCCACGCCAGATCGTTAATGGGCATGAAGTCGTCACCATGCTTACCGATGTAGCTGGACCCCTTGGGTTCCATGATATCAGTCAGCACCATGTGCTGATGGATATTACACATGAAGAGTCGGTCTCGATACTTGGCCGGGAACGTGTCCGCCAGGTAGAAACGCGCGCCACCGTGGGCTGACTTGTGCACATGATCCCGAATTGTCTTGATGTCATCATAAATAAAGGGGTTCACATGAGCGCGACTCTGCTTGTGATAGACCCCACCCTGCACCACGTGGAACAGGTGTGGAATCACGCAACAGGTGGCAAAACCCTGCCCATGATCATTGAAATCAAATCCCCACGGATTGGAGAGGCCCCGGGCAAAGATCTCGAACTTGCCAGTGATCGGGTGATAACGCCAGATCCCGGCGTCAATGAAGTCACGTTCTTCCCGGGGTGCTCCTATCTTCCCAACCCAGGAGTGCGTGAAGACGCCATGGCAACCGTAAAGCCACCCATCCGGACCCCAGATAAAACTATTGAGGGTTTCGTGCCGGTCATTGATTCCCCAGCCATCCAGGATCGGTTGCGGTGGCCCATCTGGCTTGTCATCTCCGTTGACGTCAGGAATAAAACTGAAATTCGGTGGTGACCCGACAAAGACACCACCATGCCCGACCGCAATCCCGGAGGTAAATGTGAGCTTATCGGTAAATAACTTTTTCTTGTCAAAGACCCCATCTCCGTCGGTGTCCTCGAAGATCTGGATGCGACTGACCTGGTCATTGGTGTGCTGTCGCCGCGTGCGGTAGTTGAGATTCTCCGCCACCCACATACGCCCGCGATCATCAAAACAAAATGCGATCGGCTCAGCGATATCCGGCTCGGCAGCGAAAATCTGGACCTCGAATCCCTCGGGAATCGACATCTTGGCAACTGCCTCGGCCGGTTTGAGGAACGGCGCATTACTGGTCTTGGGTTCTTTTGCCCCGATCCCACTCATGAGCGCCCAGGTAATCCCCAAGCCTAGCAACGCAAAGACACATAATACTTTCTTCATTTCGGTAGCTCCACTTGCTGGTCAGTCTGCAAGTACTTGATCAGGTCCAGAACCTCCTGGTTCTTCATCTTCAGTAACTGCCCCTCGGGCATCAGTGACAGGGGCGACACACGTCGTAAATCAATATCATCCTTGGGAATCACGACCCTCGGTTGCTCAGCGGTTTTTAAGACCAGTCGCTGGTCATTCTCTTCACCAATCACCCCGGACAAAACACGTCCGTTCACCGTCGTGATCATCACCATTTTATAGCTTTCCGGCACGTCATAGCTAGGGTCCAGCAGGTTCAACAGGATATAGTTCAGATTAGCCCGGTTCGACCCTGTAATATTAGGCCCAACTTTACCGCCTGTATTGTAGAGCGTATGGCAGGCAGCACACGTCTTCTGGAACACGGCTCGCCCATGCACCGGATCCGCTTTCGACAGCGCGGCTGGTGTCAACAGCCGCTTGTACTTGGCAATCAGCTGAGTCTTATCCTGGGCCACCTCCCGCACCGGGCCGTACACTTCCGTAAAGGAATCTCCCAGGATCGCCTGCAGGGAACGGGCCACGTAGGTCGGGACCTCTTCCCTGGCCACCGCTTTCGCCTTCATGGCTGCCAGGAGCACTTGCGCATAGGTCTTGCGGGTGGCGAGCGTTTCGATCACCGCTCGTTTTTCCTGTGCGACCAGCTTCGGATAGAGTTTCAGCAGCAACTCGGCCGCCCGCGGTTGTTCCACGACGCCGTACGCTCGAATCGCATCCAGTCGCATTGCGGGTTCTTCAAGCAACGCCAGCAGTTCAGTAAACACCTGCTTATTCTGTTGCGCAAGCAACGCCTTGAGTGACGCTCGCCGGTCGCCAAGGGTTGCCTTCTTGTTACGTACTGTTGCCAGCATCATCTTGATTGCTGCGGGATCGCCAAACACCTGGCCCAGCTCGAGGGCCATTTTACGCACCTCGCGACTCTCACTCTCGAGCAACTTACCGCTCACCTCGCTCCAACCCTTCGGCGCTGGTACGTTCCGGCGCCCTTCGAGTCCACTGAGGATCCCCTTCAGCAGCGAGGCCTGGATTGCGGGATCCTCGGTCCCTTTCAGCACCTGGACCAACAGCCCCAGCGAATCAGTCTCCTGGGCCAGCGATTCACTGCTGATGCCGAGGCATAGGGTGCTGAGCAACAACCCCCAGTAGGCCACGCAACTGCAGGCTACGGTCACTGGATTATAATTTTTCAGATTTGGTTTCATCATGAGATACTTCTTCACTAGCTCAACGCTTCTTTCATTCGATCCTTCGCTGTACCCCTTTGCCACTGACCATCGTCTCGCTACCCTCCCTGATCGCCCATGACCACTCGACTTCGTCTCGATCCTTATTCATTTCAATGATCGTCTCAAGTTCCGCCGATTCAGGAATATTCGTGTTGTAAACCGCGTGCCACTTCCGTTTTCGTTGCCCTTTTGCCCCGTGACTCTCAAGGATGTCCTCAGGCCGACTCTCTGAGATCGAGACACTCCCGTTCTGAAACACGTTGACCGCTCGGTAGACCTGCTGTTCTCTATCATAGCCCTGGACCTGCAGAGCATAATTACGCTCTACCATTCCACGCTGAGTCTCCACGCTTGCATTGATCAGACACGTACCGCCATTACCGTACGTGACCTTGGATAATGACTTCATATGCAAAACGTTCCCGTCGGGTAGCGTCATGTCATGCGTGCCTTCGTAGGCACCCGTCTTTCCAAACTCATCGAGTTCTTTCACAGCCGACTTCTGGCTTGCCCAATCAGCTGGAAACGACAGGCTGTTTCCGCCTTCTTTCAACATCGCGGCCAGTTTGTCTTTCAGTGCCGCGTTCGTGTCTTGAAGCTCCTGCTTTTCAGCTTGCATGCGCTCATTTTCCGCAGTGAGTTTTTCAACCTCGCCTGAACACCCAACCAGGCCGACCGCAACCACTACCAACCCACAAACCATCTGCCGGCGATACTTCATAACGATCTTTCCTGCTGACTCGGTCAAGAGGCCTAGAACTCACCAACTCATTGTAAGACACCGGCCAAAAGGACACCACCAGCCAGCATGAACCTGGCTTCGCGCTGCTTCCCTAAAAAGTGCACCAGAGGCGGTGCGTCGCATTTTCACGCAAGACACCGCAACAGCATTGCGCGTGAAACTCATCCCCAGGGTGCCACCTCAAGACAGGGACACCGCACCCATCCGAGTCAGGATTTGCGTCCCCGGGAGAGAATTCGATCACGTGTTCTTGCTGGACGATAACGCCCCAGCCTTTGCCCAACCACTGATCGCGTGATCAGGTCCGGCCCGATCATCTTCGCCGGCCCCCTTCTGTCTGATCCTGTCGGTGAACCCTGATATACCGGAGGCGGAACCGGTGGCGATGAACCATACGCGTGTACTAAAGGGGACAACGGTGGTGGTGGAGAATGCCCATGTACCGAGGACTGCAGCGTTGGTGGTGCCGGGGTACCCGCAGGTGGCCGGGGAAGCCTGACGATCGAGGGCAACCCCTGGTCGTACTTCTCTTTCTTTCCTGGATTCAGCAGGCACCTGCTGGCTGCTGAAACTTCCTGAATAATTTTTTTCGCCAATTCCCCATGCGGACCTCTTTCAAATCTCCGCAGCGCGAGAAGTTGCCGATCGGTGTTATATTCGATCACGTCAACATCCGATTCAAGGCGGCCAATCCCCAGTAACTGGTAGTGGCTCGGCGGTCGATCGCCAGACGCGATTCCCAGCCACTTATGATACGGATCAAAGGAAATCCTGGACATACGCAACTCCTCTCAATACGTTCACCGGGCCGCACCACACATCGTGGCTCACCCGTTAATCCACAGCGACTGAGCCAAGGCATGCAAGCCGATCAGACCCCACATCAGGAAGCAAAGCCCGACAACTTTTTTACCTACATCCAATTGAAACTCTCCAAGACAACTAGTACACCTCGAAGACTGGCCGTTTGCCGTAGCGTGCCCACATTGCAAGCAAGTGTATGGCTCCCCTTCACGATTCTGCTGAGGCATCCTGCAGTCCTCCCAATCCACTGAAGCGACCGGCTGAAATTCAAACGGTTCCGCTACCAACGGAACATCCTTCCTGGGCGCACGTTTATACAAGCCAATCACCTGGCGAGCCCTGACCCACCGCACTAACCCGTGTTTCCAGAGGAGCATATCCTCGGTAATCTCACCTGACCCAAACGCCGCTCGCAGTTGCTTGCTGGACAGGGGACCCACATTTCTGTTTTCCAGTCGGTAGTACCACTTGCTCGCCATCACAGACACGCCTCCACAAAACAATTCAAATACTATATTGCGACACCGTCACCTTCGCTTCCTACAGCTAGGCGATGACAACCTTCCTTACTAACGGCAGCACGCTGCTTCTCTTCTTGCTACCACTCCAAGCATCCACCAACACTAGACCCATGGAAAACGACACCCACAAAAAGATCAATAGATCAGGCATCGCCAAGCTCCTCATTTCCTAAGGTAAAAGAACAGGAAGGACACTGATCGATCTCCTCCCAGCCCCTAATGAACCGGGCGACAATGCTTCCTAAGAAGGAGATGCGGGACCACGCTAACAGCCCGACAGGATTTCGAGACACTCCCGCAAAAGACTTGTAATTCACGGCCTCACGGGCTGCGTGCTCGCTTGAAAATGCGACCGTGAATTCAGCGCTGATTCACCGGTACTACGCCAGAATTTCCGGATGGCGGGTCAGCAGGATCCGCTTGATGGCATCCATGTGCAGGTAGGACTGGTCCGTCTCCTCGATAATCTGCCGATGCGTTTCCAGGCAGAGATCGGCGGGAATCATCTTCAACGGCCGGCCTCGCGATTCGGCCAGCACCTGGATCATGCAGGCGCGTTCCAGGTAATAAAGGTCATCGAAGGCCACGGCCACGCTTCCTGCCGTGACCACCACGCCATGGTTCGCCAGGAAGAGAATGTCCTTTTCCTGGACCAGCGATCCCATCCGGTCACCCTCGGCATCATCCAACGCCAGGCCATGGTAACTGTCGTCATAGCCAATCCGGCCATAATATCGCAGCGCATTCTGGCTGCACCATTCGACCCGTCCCCGTTCGCTACAGGAAATCGCCGTGGCATAAGGCATGTGCGTATGCATCACGCACCTGGCAGCGGGCTTGGCCAGGTGAAGCCGGGAATGGATAAAGAACGCCGTGGGCTCGGCCTCATGCTTGCCCTCGAGCAGGTTTCCTTCAGTATCTACAATCAACAGATCGCTCATCGTGAGCTCTGACCAGTGCAGTCCCTGGGGATTAAGCAGGAACTGGTCCGTCGTCCCGGGTACCAGCACACTGAAATGGTTGCAGATCCCCTCGGCCAGACCCTCGGACTCTGCCCATCGCAAGGCGGCCAACAGGTCCAGTCGCGCCTGGAATACCGGATCGGAATTCTGCAATGCGTCCTCGATCCCCTGGCTGTTCATCGAACCCCCTTTTACCTGTCGGTACACCTGGCTAGTCGCCACTGCCACTCATTCTAGCCGGGCTTTTGCCATGCCGCTATTCATCCATGCAATAAATATGGATGGTCGACATTTTACTATCGGTCAGGATCCGTTCGGTCCACAAATTCCGGCTTCCCCTCTTATGAAACTCGCCTTGTCTTCGCATAATAGACGCACCCACCATCCGTGTTTTTAGCAGGCATCGATATGACACACACCAGCAATTACGAACTACTCCGTGAAGTAGCATTCTCTGATACCGATATGGCCGGACTGGTCCACTTCCCAAACTACCTGAGGTACGTAGAAGACACAGAATATAGCTTCCTTCGCTCGGCAGGTCTGGATGTCATCCTTGATGCGCCCGAGGGGAAACTCGGCTTTCCCAGAACACACATCGAATGCGACTACGCCCACCCGGCTCGTTACCGAGACCAGCTTCGCATTGCGCTCTACACCACGATCGTTGGCGGAAAAACGATCGAACATCGGTTCCAAATTTACACCGGCGAGAAAGTGGTCGTTCGAGGATTACTTACCACCGCCTGCTGTCGTTTCCTCCCGGACAAGGACCCCTACGCGATTCCGATCCCGGATTTTATCATCGACAAACTGGTTGCCGCAGGCGCTAACCAGTAAACAGCAGAGTGAAAGAAAGTCGCCCCTGACTGTCAATTCAAAGACGGATTTGTTTCAGAACCTGTTCGATTGCGATGATATGACTGCAAGAAGTCTTCAAGCTGCCCGACCGTATCACGAAAAGCAGTGTACCGAATATCGCGACGCATTTCCTCCGTCAGAGCCCGCCCGCCCACGATTAGCGGCACATTGCTGTCCAGGCTATCCCAAAGCCCATTAACATCTGCTACAGTCCGTGCACGATCCGCCACGTGACTGAGACTCAACCAGACCAGGTCAGGCTTCTCAGCCTCAACCGCCCCGAAAAAGGCCGAACCCGGAAGGTTCGTCCCCAGCGACATGGCATTCCAACCATGATCGCGAAGAACAGTCTCGATCATCAAGGTTGGCAATTCGTAGTAATCGTCGCTAAGCGTTCCACCCAGAGCGCTGAAGCGTGCATTGGAGATGCGTGTTACCTGACGCAACTGGTCGATTACGCGACGACAAATCTGACATGCCTGTCGCTCCTTATGAATTTCCAGGCTTCCACATTCCCATTCGTTCAACGCTGCACGGACGCGTATCACGCTCGAGCATATTTACTTTGAGCCACAAGAAGCGGGGCCGGAGTATTCCCTGGAAGCCATGATGCAAGATGTCACCGATCAGGACCTCGGCCTACCTTACCAGTCGGCAGCGTTCCTGGACAATCTACCGAATCACCTGAAACGGCTCTGCGAGTACAAGTTACTTTCACCCGCTGCAGAGCGAGACCTGTTCGTGCGGTTGAATGCCTGTAAATATCACATACAAGAAATGCTGACGGCCTCCCCCGCTGGCTTGACCGCAACACAAGCCTCACAGTTGCGTTCCCTGGAAAACACTTATGACCACCTACGTGCGGTACTGATTCGCTCCAACACACGGCTCGTCATTGCGACTGTCAAGAAATATGCCAATCGCTCTATTACCTTCGACAACCTGCTCAGCGTCGGCATCGAGGCGCTCGTTGAGATGCTGGACACTTTCAATGTGCTACTAGGCTATCGTTTCAGCACTTACCTGTGCACGATTCTTCGCCGCAAATGCCTACGTCACCTGGACAAACATTACAGGAACCAGGCTCGCTTTCACACCGGTGCTACGGAGCACTTCAATACGCTTCCGGATTTACCTCAGTCGGAACAACCTCTCTCCCTGGAAGCCTGCGAATCCCTCAATAGCCTGGTTCGCCAAATGGACGAACGAACCAGCTACATCTTGGCGCGTCGTTTTGGACTGGATGGACAAGAGCCCGCCACGCTCACCGTGATCGCAAATGAGATCGGATTATCCAAGGAGCGTGTCCGGCAGATCGAAAAGAAGTCGCTTCAACGGTTACAAAGCACCATTACACAACTCACCCCCAATTCTTTTGCTGGCGACCTGAGCACGCTAGTACCATGAGTCCACTCCAGCTTTCCGCAAAGCTCGCCGCGAGTGCAAAGAATGCTTTCTAATGGCATTCACGCCTGGACGCATACACACGCCTCTCCCCCTGTGAACGCATGCGGATGATCCAGCTATACTCAAACCAAATCTTTTTCCGAACCAGGATTTGTTTTCGTACAGGCTAGGAGAACAATGACGTAATCGGATTACCATCACGCACCAGGCTGATCGGCCTACCTACATTGGTTTTAAACTCCGCCTTGGGATTGATACCGATATTTCGATAGAAAGAAGCAGCCAGGTCGTCAGGGGAAAACCCCTCCGCCGCCGGCTCAGCGGCCGTCGCATCACTGGCCCCTACCACCTGGCCCCCGCGCACATCGCCCCCGGCCATCACGGCGCACATTGCCCGTGCCCAGTGATCGCGTCCACCCGCCGGGTTAATCTTGGGTGTCCGTCCAAATTCACCCGCTGCCAGCACAGCGGTCGATGACAAGCGTCCCTTTTCCTCCAGTCGAGCCAGCAGCGCAGCCAGGCCCTGATCGAATGGTGCCAGCAACTTCCTCAACCGCGGAAAGTTCTCCGAGTGGGTATCAAAGTCGAACTCCGCCGGTCGCAATCGCACGGTGACGAAATGAACACCTGCCTCAATCAAGCGAGCAGCCAACAACAAGGATTGCCCAAATTCATGTTTCCCAAACCGGTCACTTTCCGATTCCTTTTCTTCGGCAAGGTCGAAGGCGGCACGCGTCTGGGGTGAACTGATAATATCGAATGCCTGTGCCGCGAATCGATTCATCCCACGAACCTGGTCATCCAACTGTTCAAAACCGCGAAAGGCCGTATCGAGATCATCTCGAAGCTGTTTCTGGGACCGATATTTTGCGATGGAAAGCCCATCTTCCAGGGTCACGCCTCGAACCGAGTAAGGGAAACCGTGTCGCGGCTTAGCCGCTGTCAGAGGGCTGTACTGCGAACCAAGGTACCCGGGCCCCACGAAGGACTCGTCGATCGAGACGTAGGTTGGCAGGTTCGGAGCGGACGGATACTCGTGGCTGACCACGCTGCCGTATTCCGGGTATTGCACCGTCTGCGAGGACTTATTCCCGGTAAGAAGGTATTTCTTGGCCAGCCCGTGATCGGCAACGTTATGCGTGACGCCACGAATAACGGCGTACTGATCGGCACGCCTGGCCAACTGGGGCAAATGTTCACAGATCTCCACTCCACCCACGCTGGTCTTGATCGGTTTGAACTCGCCTCGCACTTCCACCGGAGCCTCGGGTTTCAGATCGAACGTATCCTGGTGTGATGGCGCCCCTTCCATGAAGATGAAGATTGCCGAACGCATCGGCTTCTGCCCACCGTCCGCCGCTCGCAGCCCAAGGTACTGGGAGAGCGTAAGTGCGCTACCCAGGGCCCCCACCCGGATCATCTCTCGGCGATTCATGGAACGCTGCATCTGCTGTAACTCCCTACCTGCTACGGACGTCTATCCTCTAACCCCAATCAGTGATTGAGCAAATATTCTTTACTGTTCATCATAGCCCACAGCAGGTCCCGGATCCCTTCACTGACCTGCTTGACTGACTCCAGGTGCAGCACTGCACGCTCAATCTCCTGGTCGGTCGGCAGCCGATTTACGGATCTCAACCAGACCTGCTCGATGAGATTCCGCCGATCCAGCAGCTTCCCCTCTTCCTCGGCTTCCTCGATCTCGATAATCCAGCCGCTTTCAGCCAGTCGCATCCGGACCAACGGATCGTTCTGAACAAAGATCGCCTGGAGCAATGTCGGCTCGTTGACCCGCTCGCAATCACAATTGATGGACCGATCCGGCTTCCCAAAGACCCGCATCGCATGGGTACCCGCCATTCGCATCGACAGATGGCCGGACGCCCGTCGTTGCAGGTTCGTGCGAACCTCGACAAGTTTATCCTTGGCTGCGGTCGATTGCTTCATTGCATCATAGATCACCTCGGCCGGAATACGACGAGGAATGGCTCGGCTGAAATTACGTCGATCCTGCTGGTTCGTGGCATTCGGTTTCCAGGACCTCTGGTACGCCTGGCTCCGGGTTATCTGTCGATGCAACCATTTCATATCATACCCGGCTTCTACGAAGCCCTCGGTTAGCCAGTCTAGTAAGGCCGGGTTACTGGGCGGATTAGCGGGAGTAAACTGGTCCGGTGGATCCACGATACCGACATGGAAATAACCTGCCCACACCCGGTTCACGAAGGCGCGAGCAAACCACGGATTGTCACGGTCACGCATCCATTGCATCACCGGCTTACGAGGATCGTCACCCGGTCCCAATTGCACCACGTGACTCCGCAACAGCAGAAGATCCTTGGTTTGTCGAGAGGCTACTGACCGCTTACTCCTGGTAACTCCCTCGAAGAAAAGCGAAAAGTCGCTGAAATCGGCCTGGGTCCAGCGATCAAACGGATGCTTGTGACATTCAGCACACTGCAATTGGATTCCCAGGAAGGCGTGCGCCACGGACATGGCCGTATCCTTGGGTTCCTTCAGGCTCTGGCGTGTCCAAAACGTCGGCATTCCCTCGCCGCGACCTGACAGGTCCGCCAACATGATTCCTTCGACAAGCTTGTCATAGGGTTCATTCCGGCGGACACGCTCGTAGATCCAGTCATACCACTGCGAGGCCTGCACGTAGCCGGACTCGGTGGCAACCTCCAGCAACCCCCGAATCGAAGCTGGGTTACAGCCCGTGAAATCACATAACTTGTTTGCCCACCAGGCCGCATAGGTGGACCGTTCCAGTAATTCATCAATCTTCCGACTACGCTTGTCCGCTGAACGATCCGCCAGGAACCGCCGCACTTCATCCGGGGTTGGCAGGGAACCCGTCATATCAATACTCACACGTCGCAGGAACTCGGCATCCGTGCAACGTGCCGAAGCAACCAGGCCGAGTTTCTCAAGTTTTTGATTCACAAACCGATCAACCGGTTCTTGCCCTGCAATCTCCGGCGATTCAAGCCCTGTGACCTCACTTCCAGGTGCCGTTCGATAAGGCCTCAGGACCGGGATCGCAGCAACCCCGTTATCGTAGAACACCACCACGTGGCTATCTCCCTCACCAGCCGAGGTGACCCGACCATCGCGATCCACCCGCGCGACGGCATCATTGTTGGTCTGAAAACGACTCAGGCAAGTCACATCTTCACGTTCTCCGTTCGCCCATTCGGCCACAACTCGGATCTGCGCTGCGTCTCCGTTCTTTTCCAGCCGAATTTCCGATGGCTCACAATGGAGCTTGGCAAGGACCAGATCCGTATCACCTGCCTGCGAACCGCTGGAACCGCTAGGCCAGGGAGCCCCCATCTGGACCCAGCGTTCCAGGTCTGCAATTTCGCCAGCCGCCAGCTTTCCACTGGGTGGCATCTTGACCTTACCTGTATGTCGAACCGCCTGGATCAACAGGCTACGGCCTGGATTTCCTGGCACGACCGCAGCACCTGATTTACCTCCTTCAATCACCCCATCTCGGAGGCGCACACTGAGGCCCGCCTTTGGATTATTGTAGCCATGGCACTCGTAACAATTGTTTTCCAGCAGGGGTTGAATTCGCTCACGGAACAACTGCAGACCTTCCCCGGAAAATCCAGGATTCTTTTCCGTTACCTGGAGTGCCGGTTTTTTAAGCTCCGCTCCCCTGGCTCCTGACTCGATCCAGCGCAGCAGCAGATGGTGCTCCCAGGAATCCTGTTTAAACCGAATCCCACCTTCATGATCTACTTGCCGACTCGGTTTCAACACCAACAGGCTCTGCGCTGCATCCCTGGAATTAATTCGCAAACCATCTCGTGATTCTGCGTCCGCCGTGACAGCTGAATGATCTGCCCTGAAGTCGAAACCGAAGAGGGACAACTGAAAACCACCCTGCCCCTGGAACGACCCGTGGCAGTTCGCTGCATTACAGCCAAGCCTCCCCAGGAGTGGCACCACGTGCTTTTGGAAATCTGGAATATCACGCGTGTTCCGCTGCTCGAAACGCAAGGCAACCGACGACTCTACTTCCTGCCCATGAGCCCCGTGAACCAAGCCGGCCAGCACCAGTGGTAGTAGCAATACGATCTTCATAAACACCTGCGAAAGCCATCGCCCCGTGATCATCGCCGCCGGAAACAACCTCGTTATTTCACCTTTTCCAAAACGTCGGTAACCCCAAACTCATCGTGGGAGGGATCAGCATGCCTCGCACCAACACGAATCACATCCCCGACATTCAAATCCTTGAATGCCTCCTCGTGCTGGTTATAGAACCCGTTCATCCGCACTAATTTACCGGTAATCGCTGCGGCCTTCGTTGCCCGGCTATTCGCTTTTTCTTCCTGGACGGACGCAACTCGCAAGGTCACTTCGTAACCGCCGACCTCGACAATCTTCCCCTCCAATACGCCCTGGAACCCTCGAAATTCCTTGGGTGGCACACCGTACTCATCGGGCGTGAAGGGCTTCGCTTGCTCCAGCACATGGAACTTGGGAGCAAAGGTCAGCTGATGCCTCTTGCCCGCCGAAATATATCGGCCCGATCGCACCTTCAGCGTCTGGCCTCGCTTGATCTGCAGAAGCTGATCCCGGAACGCACCGGATACTCCGGTAACCGCAACCTCCTGACCGACGATCTCATCCTTGACCCACCGCGAACCATACATCGAGGTTACATGATCCACCTCCATGGTGAACTCACCCAACTCGATATCTTTCGTTTTGAGTCGTCCGATCACGATCGCGTAAAAATTCGCACCACCTGCGGTTTTGCCATCTCCCTTTCCTTTTCCACCTTTTCCCTGGGCACCTTTTCCCTGGGCATCTTTTCCCTTGGCATCTTTTCCCTTGGCACCTTTTCCCTTGGCACCCGCCCCGCGTTGCTTCAACCATGCGATCACCTGCTCCTTGGTCGCACCACCAGACGCTACTTTTTTTCGCAGCTCAGGACTATTTTTAAGCATTTGCTCGTAAGCCTTATCCCAGTCTCGTTCGGTTCCATCCGCGACTTTCTTCGATCCCGCTTCTTTCCCGGTAGCCGCTTTCTTGTATTCAGCCAGTGCCTCCGCTTCCGTCATCGTACCCGCAGCGACTGCTGCCTTGAGACGTTTCCCCAGTGCTTCAAGGTCGACCGACTTATTTCCGGCGCCCGGCTTACCCTTGGGTTGTGGTTTCCCCACCAGGTCCACCAGCTTACGGGCTTCCTCCTCGGTCAACTTGCCCGACTCCACGAGTTTCCTCAACTGCGCGGACAAGCCGGAGAGATCAAGCTTGCCGCCCGGTTTTTTTGGACCTGCCTCTTTCTTGACCTGGGCCTTAGTCCCAGGATTCACTGGCTTCTTCTCTTGCTGGGCTTCCAGCAAGCCAGGCGTGACCAAGAACATCATTACCAGAACGATCGCCACGTGTCTCATAGTTATTCTCTCCAGAAATCGGGTATCCACTCCCTATCCTACCAGCCCAAGCCTATTACGCACCACCTTGAAAACCGCTTTAGGAACCCTTCTTTTTCCCCTGTTTCGCATCCTGGTCGTCCAGGAGCGATTGCCAGAGATCAGTCGCCTCTTTCCGGGTCAATTTACCCGCTTGAACCATTTCCCGCAGGCGGATCGCAAAGGCGTCCAAACGCTGCGACTGCTCACGCGTAATCGTTCCCGCTTCCAACAGGGCCTTCACCCGGGGCGACTGCACCCCGCGGCCTTTGCCAGCGGCCTTACTGACTAGCATTTTCGTTTCCGCTTCGCGCCGCTCCGCCGCCACCTGTTCAGCAGTTCGCTCATATCCCTTCGCCAGGCAGTAGAGGTGAGTCGTTGACCGCAAGATGAGCGAATCGCCGGCGACTGCTGGTGATGCGATCAAATTGGCCTCCAGGCGATTGCTGGCAATTCCCTGGTATGACTCCCCGGCCTCTATGACTGTCACATCACCCGTCTTGCTGCAGAAATAGATTTTCCCGTTGGCTAACACCGGAGATGCCCAATGATCACCGCTGGGCCGAAGACGGTTTCTCCAGACCTGCTCACCGCTGCGGGCGTCCATGCAGGTTACGATTCCACCGCTGTCGGTCACCATGTAAAGTCGGCTGCCGACCAGCAGGGGTGATGACATGTTGGGTACGCTCTGGCGGCGTGTCCAGGAAACGTGACTCTCGGTAACGTTCCCTCGACCACCCGGTCGAATCGCCATCAATTCCTTGGCAATCCCGGTGGTCACGTAGATCAGTCCATTTGCGAGGATCGGCCGGCAGGCCACGTTCCAGCACCACCCCTGCAAGTCCACTCGCCAGATTTCCTTGCCTGTCTGCGGATCGTAGGAAAACAAGACCTCGGCCCCGGGGGCGATCAACTGCTGCTTACCTTCCACCGTGACCAGCGTGGGCGTGGCATAGGACTTGCGATTGTCGCCCGGTTTCTTGTTAAGCGTTCCGCGAATTGCTTCCTCCGAGAGACCTGCGTTGCGCAGTCGAGTTGCCAGGTCGGACGTCACCTGGCGCGTTGTTTGCCAACGCGTTTTCCCAGTCAGCTTATCGAGCGCCACCACGTACTGGACGTCAACTCCGTCCAGCTGGAGAAACAGCGACTGCTCATCTGCAATCGGTGACGATGCGGGACCCACTCGATGATTACACTTCAAGTCCTGGCGTTTCCATAGCACCTTACCGCTGGCAGTATCCAGGCAGGCCGTTCCATACGATCCGTAATGAACATAGATCCGGCCTTCCTCAACCAGCGGCGTCGGTGTGGCATGTGGGTTCTGATTCGTCCATTCCATGCCAGGATTGGTCACGTCAAAGACCGTGACCTGGTGAACTGTTTTGCCGGTTTCTACATCAAGACAGATGGCGAGCAGTTTCCTGCCACCCTCGATCCCACTGGTCACCCAGACCTGGTTCTTCCAAACCACCGGTGAGGACCAACCCACACCGAGGACAGGCACCTTCCAGCGCACGTTTTTCGTTTCCGAGAATTCCACCGGGAGGTTCCGGGCCGTCGAAACACCGTCCCCCTGCGGCCCTCGAAACTGGTTCCAATGCACCTTCGGAGCAGCAACCGTTTCCGCGCCTGTAACTGAAACCACCGGTACGGAACACACCACCGCCAGCAATAACCCAACTGCTGCAAATCTCATCACATGCCCTCCTCGAAGCCTGCTTCCGCCTGGATCGACCACCCATCAACCAACTACACCGACCCCAACACCAACGGGTCAGGCAACCAAAGGGGGGGCCATTGAAACCCTGGAGCTGGTCGGCGCACTTTGACGTGACACACGCGATTGCGCTCCACAGCACCAACCGCTATTTTAACAGCAGAAACGTCCGCGGAACACCGCTGTTCACAGGACTTAACGCAAGCCACTCGCTACTTCAATTGGAAGCGGCCGGGCAATATCTGGTAGAAGGAATTCGGCATCCCCTCGCCGTAATTCGGTGGAAGATTATTCACACCCTGATGACCTTCCCTGTCCTGGAAACCGTTCCGCACGTAATTATGACTGGAAAGTGCCTTCATCCGCCCCTGGGTGATTTCACCTGCCTGCTGGGGAGTACTGATCACGTGTGGTGTGATCAGAACCACCAGCTCCGTCTTGCGGTCCTGGCTGAATTCCTTGCGAAACAGTGTCCCCAGGACGGGCAAATCTCCCAGCAACGGCACCTTGATCTGGCGTCGCACCACCCGTTCTTCAATCAGCCCGCCGATGGCCATCGTCAATCCATCACGAGCGACGATCGTATTGACCGTGGTCGCATTGCTGATCACCGGACGCGAAACTACCTCCGTGCTGGAGATCGGAATAATATCTGTCTTGCCCGTGTCATCTCCCGTGCGTTCCTGGAAAACAGTCAACGTGACCGTCCTGTCCGCATTGATTTTCGGTAACAGCATCAGACTGGTACCAATCTGCTGCTGCGATGTCTCCACCGTCGTGCCTGTGGTGGTACCGGCCGTACTGGCCACCGTATCGGTCGTGACCCCGTCCGTCAGCCGTCGCTCCTCCCCGATCCGCAAGGAGGCTGCCCGGTTATTCGAAGCCAGCAACATGGGGGTCGCGATGACATTCACGCGGTTTTCATCGTTAAGCAACTGGATACGTGCACGGAATTTGTCATTCAGGAACTGATAGACGAAGGTCGAACCATCCGGATCCAGGGAGAAATTGCCCAGCCCCGCGGCATGACCATTGGTAACCACCGAGCCAGCAGCTCCCAGGAACTCCTGGGTGGCCGTGTTCATCAGGCTACTATTGACCGCATTGCCGTCGTCGTCGGTAACCGGCGTACCATTGTCGTTGAACTCGAAATCAAAGGCGGATTTAAACTGGTCTCCCAGGGTCACCTCAAGAATCTTGACTTCCAACAGGACCTGCGGGGTGGGTCGGTCCAGTTGCTCGACCAGGTCGGCAATCGAATCCATCGCCTCCTTGTCACTGGTCCGAACAATGATCAGGCCATGGGTCTGGTTAATGACCACGTAAATCGGTGGTTCCTGGGAGGTCACCTCCTGGATCGCATCTGCACCGGCCGCATTCGGTGCCTGACCGTCCTCAGCTCGCCTCCGAATTGCCTCAAGTTGAGCCGCAGTCAGTTGCTGCTCGGCGCCGAGTATCTCATCACGTCGACTGGTCGCATCTGCTGTAAATCCTCGTTGCCCCTGCGAACCTCCGCCTCCGAAACCGCCCATGCCCATGCCGCCCATGCCCATGCCACCCATACCCATGCCACCCATACCCATGCCGCCCATGCCCATCATGCCCATGCCGCCCATGCCGCCCATCCCCATGCCACGCATACCAAAGGCGCCACCACTGCCTATGCCATAACCTCCGAAACTTCCACCACCAAAACCACCACCAAAACCACCACCCCCACCACCGGCTCCCATACCCATCATTTGCATCGTCTGGCTTAACATCTGCGATTGCATGCCCGCTTGCGCCAGGAACTGATCGTCATAGTAACGGGGCAATGAAAGCACCACCCGCTCCCCGTACAGGTCCTGGATATGCTGTGCGATACTGAACACGTTCGGATGTAGTAGCGTGAACACTTTCGTAACGTCGTCCCGGTAGATCACCAGGTCCTTGCCATACTCCTCGGTGGTCATGATCCGCACCAGACCCACTTCAACTTCTTCCCGGTACCAGAGCCCCGCCACCTTACATACCGTTTCGACCGCATCGATTGCCTTGATGTCTCGCAAGAATATCGAGACTTTCTTACCTCCGGCCTCCTCCGTGGCCACGATATTAACCTGAGCGATTTCTGATACCAGCCTGGCTGCCTCTGCAACCGTACTGTCGTTCAATTCCAGACGACTGATTACCTTCGCCTTGGCCATATTGAAAGAAATATTCGGACGGGCCGTGTCCGCTGACTTCTCGTCCTGCGCTAAAACCATGAGGGGCGCGATAAAAAAGCTGATGCAAAGTAACGCAATACAATATTTAAGCATGATAATTCTCTAACTTCTCTACTTGGGAACAGAAAACCTTTTACCAGTAACATCTTCAACGACGACACTTGCCACCCCTAAACCTCTCACCATGTACGTTTCCACCCCTACCTGCAGCATCTCGCCCTCGGCGACGATCCCAGCCACGTGATCCTTCTGCTTAAACATGTACCGCCTGGTCCCGTCATTCCCGGCAGCCACGCCCAGAAACCGGATGCCCGACAATGCAGGCAAACCTTCCGTCGGCAAATACGCAAACTTCCGGGGGACGACCGGCGTTTCCACGGGGGCCGCCTGCAGATCGATCGCAGTTCCTGGTGCCTGATGATCCAGCACGAACTGCGAATTTGATCGGGGGTTATAATCTTTCCGGACATCTGTCCGGTCATCTGTAAGCTCAATACCGACGTGACGTTCCCTGGCGATCGACACGGGTTGCCTGACGGCAGCCTGCCGTTGCTCCAGTGCTGTCCGTTTCGCCACAGCCAACGCCTGCGGATCCGTGTTGGCATTTCCAACCACCGCGGTTCTGTTCGCCGGATCACCCACCGTCGAAACGCAGCCACTCAACAATCCACACATCACGATGAAAAGAGCAGTTGTCGCCACACTCGTGATGTTCATTCCGTAACGCTTCACCTGGCTTGCCTCCAAGGACCTATCGGACCGCCGCTTTGACGCTTTTTCCAGGCAGGTAAGTACCACATTTCGTGATTGAGATAAATAGTAATTATCGTACTAATTTACCGTTCCAGCCTGGGTCAGCAGTAAGAGTCTGCCTAGCGAGACGACACTCAAAATTAGGTGTCGCATTGGCTGGGTCTCAACAAGAGGCGGGAGTCTACGGATTTACCTGTAGCCGCACAAGAGCAATCAAGAGAAATCGCTGAATTTTTTTTAACTTCACCCAACCCGCCGGTGCTAGCGAATAATAATCGATTCTGCCAGCGTACCGACCGTAACTTCCACGAACCCCTTGTCGATCGACGTGATCTCAATTACCAGGTTCCCGGAGGTGCGCGGAAGTGTTACGCGATCTTCGCTGCGGACGAAGTAGACACGTCCCTCGATCTTTAGACCAACAAGCTTTTCCACCGCTTCCCCCTCGCCTCGCTCCGCGTAACCGACGAGGGAAATCTCGGGGAGCACCTGGGCAGTTGAGACCTCAACAAATTCGTTATTGGCCTTTCGCTGCTCCCGGACGATAGCGCGATCGGGAGAAAAGGGGTCCCGGACTACGGTCTTAAGCTGCTCCAGCAGTTCGTCGATATCGATCTCACTTGCTTTTCGTGGTGCTGCCGGCTTTTCGGATGACTTTTCGGATGACTTTTCGGGTGACTTTTCTACTGGCTTTTCGGGTGACTTTTCTGCTGGCTTTTCGGCCGGCTTTTCGGCCGGCTTTTCTGCTGGCTTTTCTGCTGGCTTTTCTGCTGGCTTTTCGGCCGGCTGCACCTCGACCACGCTATTTTCTGGTGGTGCCAGCGTCGGAACTCCCTGCTCCTGCGCCACCACGTGCCACGTACCGGCAACCTGTACGAGAAGGAACAGGACCAGAACCAGATAGAGAGGTAACCAATTTTTTCTCATCGCGAAGAAATCCTTGAAAAGTGGCTGTAGAGCTGGATATGAAACTTTATCGGTCAAAAACGGTCAAAAACATTACTTCAACTCACACTAGCGGCCAGCCGTCGTCATGTTAATCACAGCCATGAAAAAGCTGAAATAGACAAAACCAACCATTCCTCCAACGACGACAATCAAGACCGGTTCTGCAACTGCACTGAGCCAGCGAATCCGGGCTTGCAACCGCTGATCATAATACTCGCCAATCTCATCCAGGACATTGCCCAGATCACCGGTCTGTTCGCCGATTGAAATCACCTGCGAAACCGTGGGGGGGATCACGATATCATCCATGGTCGAGGAAAAACTTTCCCCATCCACGATCCGTTCCCGCGCATCGACGACCCGTTTCTTGATCGCATCATTGCCGACTGCCCCGGCCGCGATCCTCAATGAATCAATCAGTGTCAAACCACTTTGTAGGAGATTTGCCAGGGTGAAACCGAACTGGGAAATGGCGGCATAGGTCAGGGCACCACCGATTACAGGGATATCCAGCAGTATGCGATGAATTCTCAATCGGCCCCGTGTATTGCGGTAGGCCGTGACGAAAAGGATCAAAAGCACCCCCAGGGCAATCAACAGCATGGGCAGGTAGTTGATAGCGGCTCGCGAGAGGTCCATCAGGAACTGGGTCGATCCGGGCAACTCGCCCCCCCGGGCCTCGATAAACGTGGCAAATTTCGGGATCACGCCATAGACCAGGAAAACCGTCACCAGGCAGGCCACGAACATGACGAAAACAGGATAGAACAGCGCGGACAACAATTTAACAATCTGTTCACTACGCCGCTCAATACGCTCAGCAATTCGCCGCATCGTGACATCCAGGTCACCGCTCGCCTCGGCACTTTCAATCATCTGCACAACCACGGGTGAAAAAACACGCGGGTACTGTTGCAAGCTGCTGGAGAACGAGGATCCACCCTGGACCGATTCAATCATGCCACGAATGATTTTCTGAAAGGTTCGCTTATTGGATTCTCGCACACAGACCTCCAACCCCTGCAACAGCGTGAGGCCGGTCTGGATCATCATGGACAACTGCCGGAAAAACATCGCTCGGTCGCGGGCCACGATGGGTAACAGCCA
>Ga0163108_10000961_pt1 | contig 21196 bp, 12 predicted proteins | sample Fk1155metaG_FD_109644 | JGI IMG/M metagenome (GOLD analysis project Ga0163108, IMG submission 109644) | Marine microbial communities from the Central Pacific Ocean - Fk160115 155m metaG | ecosystem: Environmental > Aquatic > Marine > Oceanic > Photic zone | place: The Central Pacific Ocean...
AAATGTCGGCACCTATCTTGGCGACGCACAAGACCAGCGCAAACATCAGGGGTTGATCGATAAAGAGCAATGAAACAAAAACCATCACAGCGGCCGACCCTTTGCCAAGAGACCCGGTAATCCTGCGTGCCCAGGTTGTGGAGCCATTGTTGCGCCGAACCAAGCGGTCTCCCAGTAGTCCGCCGACGATCCCACCGGTCATGCCGCCGATCAGCGGTAACGCAGAGTAAAGCCCGGCCAGCTTCTTTTCCAGACCATGCGACTCCTCAAGGAACTGGGGCATCCAGGAGGAATAAAATGCGTCGGCCACCGTACTAAAGGAAGCTGCCAGAGCAATCAAGATTGCATTGAAGAGCCCCCATCCACTGGCAGATCGGAATAACTGCATGATACCCATTCGTTTTGCCGACGAAGACTTGTCGTTAACATCATCGCCCTCGATAAGGGCAACCTCGGCTGCATTACAGGCGGGATGATCTGCAGGCGTGTTTCTTGCCTTCAGATAGAACACGAAGGCCCAGACCAGGCCAAGCGAGGCTAACGCGAGTACCGCTGTCTGCCAGGAATCGGCGAACAGATAAGTCATCGCCAGTGGAAACAGCAGGTAACAACAGAAGGCACCACCCCGCGATGCGGAGACGCCCAACAACCCTTGCGCTGATGAGCGGGATTCTGCCGGGAACCATACCTTGGTCAAGCGTCCGATACCCGCCAATACTCCGGATTGCCCGATTCCTAGGGTGTACCTGGAGATATACATCACGGTGGTCGAGTGGGCCAGTGCCAGCAAGCCAAAACCGAGAGACCAGACAACCATGGACGCGGTCAGGAATAAATGCGCACCGAAAAAATCAATCACCATTCCCGCGGGGACCTGGAATAGACCGTAAGAGGCTGAGAATCCCGCCTGCAGGTAGCTGAGCACTTCATTATGGTCAGCTTCAGGGATACCAAGCTTAGTAAACTCTTCCTTGAGATCGGTCTTGATTAGGGCGAAGACATATCGGTGGACGTAGAGGAGCCAGGAAACTCCGAACCCGAGCCAGAGGATTTTTCGTCTTACGTTCGTAGGTGTTTCACTCATAACGAACCGCAAGTTATATTTGTTTTGTCGGATCTGCTGCGTTCAGTTGCCTCGGACCTGTCGGCCATTGTGGCTGGATTTTATTAGCCACGGTGACGTGCTGTCAAGCAGCACGGTGGGACTCGAGAGAGAGGGGCGGACCATCGAGACTTGCGGTTACCCGTCAACCAGTTTCGTGACGACCTGTCCGACGACGTTGGGCAGGCGCATGTCGAACCCACGAAAATGCCTTGATAAACGCAGATGGTCCATGCCGAACAGGCCCCATAACGTCGCATGGAAATCATTGGGAAATCTATTAAACTAAATAGATCTCCTGAAGCGATTTGACTCATTGAGAAAGTGTGCGGGAAACTTATGAAAATGAAATTATTGACTGTCGTTTTCGTCTCGTTCTTTTGCCTGGCATCGTTTGGCCAAGAGAGCGTAAAACCGGAGCCCAGCAATGATTCTAAGCTGAATGCTTTGCTCTGGATGCAAAACGCTGCTGAGTTCCGCCTGTTGACGAGGCAAGCGTATCGCTATGCCGGCGACCAGTTGCACAAAGGTCTCAAGGATATGAACTGGTCCGCTGATGAAGTCCAGTTGCAAGAAGGTAGATTTCAAGGCAAAAAGCCGGCCGTCATTCTTGATGTCGACGAAACCGTTCTTGATAATTCGCCGTTTAATGCGAGGAATATCGTCCAGGGAACCGTCTTCAACCTGGAGAACTGGAACGCCTGGGCTCATGAAGAAAAAGCTCGGGCTGTTGCTGGTGCTCTTGAATTTATCACCATGGCGAAAAAACAAGGCGTTGAGATCTTTTATGTCACAAACCGTCGAGACGGAATGCGAGTTGCTACCATAAACAACCTAAAAGCGCTGGGGTTTCCTGTTACCCAGGCCCACCTGCTAACGCGTAATGACAAAGCGGGTCACGGAGGTGACAAGGTGAGCCGACGCGCGATGGTAGCCGTCAAGCATCGAATTGTCCTGTTGATCGGTGACAATATGGCTGATGTCTGTAGTAAAATGGACAACACTGATAGCAACGAACGTAACAGGATCGCTATGGATAGCGGCCAGAGGCTTGAGTCTCGATGGATTATTCTTCCGAATCCGGTTTACGGTGGCTGGGAACGCGCATTAAAGAAGGCGAGTGGTTCGGGACTGGATCAAGCCGAGGATGACTGAGCCCTCGTGTTTTCTTGCTTGTATGCAAGCCGGGCCAGTGGGCGATTAGGAAGGGTTCGTTGAACAAGGGGCGATGCCCCAATCGTCGTCGGTTTTCTGATGGGATAATTCGCCTTCTTAGCTAACTAATCAACGGTGATTTCTTAGAGTACACTAGTGCTAGTATTTGAAAGCCTTTTTTGATGATTGCGAGAACCATGAAACTACTTACCTCGTTACTCCTGTTTGCACTGCTTCCACTCACTGCTAACGCTCAGCAATTTAAGTCCCTCTTTAACGGTAAGGACCTTTCTGGATGGGCTGGTAAAAATGAATTATGGACGGTTAAGGACGGAGCTATCTTGGGGCAAACAACCAAGGAAAAGCCAACCAAGGGGAATACCTTCCTGGTGTGGCAAGGTGGTGACGTTGCTGACTTCGTATTCAAAGCCAAGGTTCGTTTCTCCGGGAACAACTCAGGGGTCCAGTACCGTAGCGAACTGGTTGGCAAGCCAGGCGACTTTGTCGTGAAAGGCTATCAGGCCGATTTGCACCCCAAGCCGGAATTCTTTGGGATGCTCTATGCCGAGAAATGGCGTGGCATCGTGGCTCAACGGTTTCAACGAGTCATCGTCGGTGAAGATGGTAAGCCTGAGGTCGTTGGTGGAGTAGGTGATAGAGATCAAAAGCTCGTTGACACCGATTGGAACGAACTGACGATCATCGCTGTGGGCAACCGCCAAATCCATCAGGTCAATGGCATCACCACGATGGACCTGACTGACAATCATCCTGAAGCTAAGCGCAAAGGGATCCTGGCGCTGCAGCTACATGCTGGTGCTCCCATGAAAGTCGAGTTTAAGGACGTTCAACTCAAGCAGTTGAACGCCAAAAGTGGGAAAGCGGCGATCGACGCCGTCAGTGTTAAGACGGGGAATACAGCCACACCGATCAACCGAATCAAGGCGGCAAAAGGCTTTAAGGTCGAACTGCTTTATTCTGTTCCAAGTGAAGTGCATGGTTCCTGGGTTAACCTTTGTACTGACAATAAAGGTCGGCTGATCGTCAGCGATCAATTTGGCAAACTCTACAAGATTACTCCACCCAAGAATGGTGAGGCATTGTCACAGGCCGACGTGAAACCATTGAATGTGGACATCCGAGCGGTCAACGGTATGGTTTGGGCGTTCGGCGCTCTCTATGTAGGCGTCAACGACTACGAACGAAAAATCCCGTCCGGCTTGTATCGCATCACGGATAGTGACGGAGACGACGAGCTGGACAAGGTTGAAATGCTTCGCTCGATGGAAGCTCGCGGTGATCATGGCGTCCATGCCGTGGTGCCAAGCCCAGATGGTAAGTCTCTCTTCCTGATTACCGGTAATGGCACAAAACCAACCCAATTTGCAGGCAATTCTCAAGTTCCGCAGGTGTGGGGTGAAGACCACCTGCTGCCAAGCTTTCCAGATGGACGAGGCCACAACCGGGGTGTCCTGGGTCCTGGTGGAATTATCTACAAGGTGGATCCGGATGGGAAAAACTTTGAAGCTTACTCCAACGGTTTTCGCAACATCTTCGATGCCGCATTCAACCGTGAAGGTGAGTTGTTTACTTATGACGCCGACATGGAATACGACTTCAACGTGCCATGGTATCGTCCGACTCGTATCTGCCAGGTTACCAGCGGATCTGAATTCGGCTGGCGAAACGGAGCGGGTAAACGTCCAGCATTCTATCCTGATAACCTGCCGGGTGTCTTGGATATCGGACCCGGTTCGCCAACAGGTGTGACATTCGGTTATGGTGCTAAATTTCCTGCCAAATACCAGGACGCTCTTTATGCGTTGGACTGGAGCTGGGGTAAACTCTACGCCGTTCATCTTAAACAGAAAGGATCTTCCTACACCGCTACCAAGGAAGAATTCGTAACAGGAGCTCCCCTGCCAATCACAGATGCCATTATCCATCCCGGTGATGGTGCAATGTATTTCACCATCGGCGGTCGTCGAGTGCAGTCCGGTCTCTATCGAGTGACTTATGTCGGAGATGAAGCCACAGCATTGGTGAAAGGTGACGCGACCGTTACCAAGGAAACAAAGCTTCGACGACAGCTCGAAGCGTTTCATGGCAAGCAGGATGCGAAAGCTATTGCTGCTGCCTGGCCCCATCTCAAAAACGAGGACCGCTTCATTCGTTGGGCCGCTCGAATCGCTGTCGAGCATCAGCCGGTCGACAGCTGGGCAGGTAAAGCGCTTGCAGAATCTGACCCTCAATTGCAGGTCGAAGCATTGCTTGCTTTGGCGCGTGTTGCAGGCGTTTGCCCGCAACACCGCAACGCCGATACCCCTGCTGTCGATACAGCCATGCGTGCTAAGTTGCTGAAAGCCGTGCTTTCTATCGACATGGCAAAGCTCGACGCAACAAGTCATCTTACTTTGCAACGCACCATCCAAATTGTTCTCAATCGCTTCGGTCGCCCGGACGACTCAATCGTAGAGAAGCTAACCGTTGCGATCGCCCCTCTATTTCCATCCGATTCTGTCGATCTCAACTGGTTGCTATGTGAAACCCTGGCCTACCTGCAATCCCCAACGGTTGCCTCCAAAGCCATAGCCTTAATTGAAGCTGCTCCGACACAGGAAGAGCAGGTGCAATACGCTCGCTCGATCCGCATGCTCAAAACGGGTTGGACCGCTGAATTGCAGACCGCATACTTCGAGTGGTTCCTCAAGGCAGCGAACTATCGTGGTGGTGCCAGCTTTGCCAAGTTCATCGAATTTATTCGCAATGACGCAGTGGCATCCTTAAGTGATGGACAGAAAGAGGCCATGAAGGAACTGCTCGCTAAAAAGCCGGTGCGTATTTCAGCCCTGGAAAACCTCGGAGCGATTTTCGAAGGGCGTAAGGAAACGCAGTGGAAACTTAATGAACTAGTTCAAGCCGCTAGTTCAGGATTAAAGGGACGTGACTTTCAAAACGGTCGCAAGATGTTTGGGGCTTCCGGGTGTTTTGCTTGCCATCGATTCCAGAACCAGGGTGGTATGACAGGTCCAGACCTGACGACGGCTGGCCGCCGGTATTCGGTGCGAGATTTATTCGACCAGGTGATAAATCCAAGTAAAGTGATTAATGAACAGTTTTCTGCTGTCATGGTCATTACCGACAATGGCCTGGTACACAAGGGAGTGGTCGTCAACCTGAACAACGATGGCTTAACGCTCAATACGGATCTGACAGATCCTAATAAGCGTGTAACTATCAATCGGAATACGATTGATGAGATGCTCGTCTCCAAGACCTCGCCGATGCCGGTTGGATTATTTAACCGCATGACCAAAGAGGAAATTCTTGATTTGGTTGCCTACCTTATCAGCGGCGGGGACCAGAAACACCGGTACTTTAAAAAATAGCGGGCCAACTCCGCTACCCGCTTTCTTTAATTAGACAGGAACTCAAATTCATGAAGAGATTTATGCTCCCGTTTTGCGCGCTGCTGCTGTTCGGTTCATGGGTTCATGCTGAGTCAGCGGCCCCGCCCAATATTGTGTTAATCATTTCTGATGACCAGGGGTTTACTGACTACGGATTCATGGGGCACTCGGAAATTGAAACTCCGCACCTGGATAAGCTTTCCCGTGAAAGTGCGGTATTCAAACGTGGGTATGTGCCAACCGCGTTATGCCGACCAGCGTTAATGACCCTGGTGACAGGCCTTTATTCCCACCAGAACAGAACGACTGGAAATGATCCGGCTCGTACAACACAAAACATCGCACACGCTGACAAGGCCGCTAAGGATGCTCGGGAATTACTGATCTCCCATATCGACAAAACGGGTTCTTTGCCGAAGTGGCTGGCGACACAAGGTTATGTGAGCCATCAGAGTGGTAAGTGGTGGGAAGGCTCTTACCAACGCGGCGGGTTTACCGAAGGTATGACCAGGGGATTTCCTGAAAAGCGTGGACGGCATGGCGATGATGGACTCAAAATTGGACGTGACGGCCTCAAGCCTGTTACGGATTTCATTGACCGGAGCGTTGAGAGAAAGAAGCCATTCTTTGTTTGGTACGCCCCCTTTATGCCGCACACACCTCATACGCCTCCCGAGCGTCTCTACAAAAAGTACCTCGACAAAGGTGTGCAGCAGCGAGTTGCAAAGTACTACGCCATGTGTGAATGGTTTGACGAGACGTGTGGGGCTTTAGTCAAGCATGTCGACGATGCAGGAATCGCTAAAAACACGCTGATCATTTATGTTACTGATAATGGTTGGGTTCAGACAGAAAAAGGTGGCTATGCAGCTCGTTCGAAACGCAGTCCCAACGAAATGGGCACTCGAACCCCAATCATGTTCCGCTGGCCGGGTACGATTCCACCAGTTGAGCGGCCTGAACTTGCTTCGTCGATCGATTTGGTTCCAACGATGTTGGCGGCTGCCGGGGCCGAAGGGTCGCATGAATTTCCCGGTCTCAACCTGCTGGAACACTTGAAATCAGGTGAGATGATTGGACGCGACGCAATCTTCGGTGAATCGTTCGCTCATGACATTGCTGATATAGAAAATCCCCAGGCCTCACTGCGCTATCGATGGGTCATCAAGGGCAATCATAAACTATTGCTGACTTACGACGGCCGGCTGGGCAAAATGAAATACCCACCTCGGACTGCTGTTCCACAGCTTTACGACCTAAAAGCGGACCCTCTCGAAAAACAAAACCTGGCAGCAAAGCATTCAAAACGTGTTGCCGAACTCAGTAAACTACTCGAGGGATGGTACGTACCGACTCAACGGCAGGTAAACAAGCATGGATCCGTTCAGTCCACAGGACCGCGGCCAACCAAGAGGAAGCCTGATAAGGACTGAATCTCGACTGATTGGCAGTAAGTGGAGTCCGTTGTGAGGCGTTGGTTGCAAAGGTTGGGGCAATGATCAAAGATATCGAAGCGTCTGGGCGGTCAAACAAATAGTAACTGTGTAATCCAAGTGGGCATTAAGAATGAAAACATTTAAAGCCATCGTTTGTGTCTTGCTTGCAATGACATTCATTGCATCGAAGGTCGAAGCCAAGGATCGTCGTCCTGACATCGTCTTCATCATTGTTGACGACCTTAATGACTGGGTAGGCTGCCTGGGCGGGCATCCGGATGCCAAGTCGCCAAACATTGATCAATTAGCATCTGATGGCATGCTTTTCACCCAGGCCTACTGTAATTCGCCACAATGCCGCCCTTCACGCACCAGTCTCAACCACGGTGTCTATCCATTCCGTACGGGCACTTACTTTAATGCCCGTTATCGCAAAGAGACAAAGATTTCTACTCCGTCGATGCAGCAATTCTTAGCGGACAAAGGGTTTCGTGTTTCTATCGGTGGCAAAGTCTTTCACGGTGGGGGACCAAAGATCGAGGGAGCAGCGATACAGAAACGCCTGCCCGACCCGAAACCTCCTAAAGGGAAGGATAACTTTGGTGGTTTAAAACCACCTAATGACGGCTACCCGCTCGACGCAACCGATGACCAAATGGGAGACTACAAGCTTTCGCAGTGGGCGATCCAACAATGGAATAAAGTCACTGATCAACCTGTGTTTATGTCCGTTGGTTTCTTTCGTCCACATCGGCCACTTCAAGTTCCTAAGTCTTGGTTTGGTCATTTTCCGCTTGCATCGATCAAGCGTCCGGCCGAACCCAACGGAGTTGATGATTGGGCCGACATGCCGGAATTTGCCCGACGCTTGGCACGTACTCATGCCCACAAACCACTGCACATGGGACTTAGCGATCACGAATTCATCGTCGAAAATAAACAATGGGACGCAACAATCCAGGCATACCAGGCATCCATCGCATTTGTTGATCACCAAATTGGGCACCTGCTGAAGGCACTCAAGGAAAATCCTCGGGGACGCGAAACATACATTGTCTTGGTGAGTGATCATGGCTGGCACCTGGGTGAAAAAAAACACTGGTGTAAGGGAGCAATCTGGGAACAGACCACGCACATCCCGTTTATTGTGCACGGACCGGGGATAGCGAAGGGTTCGCGTTGTACGCAACCGGTTAGCCTGATTGACATTTATCCGTCGCTGTTAGATTTCGCCGGATACGATATACCGGAATGGATTGATGGAACGTCTGTCAAAGCGCAACTAGTAAAGGCAGATACGCCGCGCCCACCGGTCATTTCATCATACGGTGAAGGGAATACTTCGATACGTACCGAACACTGGCGTTACATCCGCTATGAAGACGGATCGGAAGAACTATACGACCATCGAGTGGATCCGAATGAATGGACCAACCAGGCGGAGAATCCCGAGCATGCCAAGGTCAAAAAACGAATGTCGAAACTGATTCCTCGTGAACAACATGCAGGTCTCAAAGTTAAAGACTGGTTCGACAAGTTCCAGGATTAATGAGAACAAATGGGCGATGAGGGACTTGAACGAGAAACACCTATATAGTGGATGATTTTGGCAACGGTAAACATGTACGGTACATGTTTTGATAAGCGTGCAGAGTTAGTTGCATGTCGCTTAGTGGGAGATCTCGCAGTTGGGCTGCCGCTCTGCGGCTCACTTTAATCCCATTTTATCGATCATGGCTGCGCCGCGATGCGATAAAATGCTCCACGTCGACAGGACAAACCAATACGCCTGTCCTCAATCTTTTATGACAATATCTTGTCGCTTCTTAAGCCTTCCATACCTGTTCTCGCCAATCAGCCACACCTGCATCTTGCCCTTGTCCTGAATCAGATCGGCGGGAATGACAACCTTCCCAGTCTGCTGGTCTTGCTCGGAAATGAACACGTTATGCTCATCATATCCGTTTTTGTCGCTTTTCAGGTACACAATGATTATCTTCATGTTGTCGGCACTGAAGTTTATCTCCCACGGTTCCCTCTTGGAAACCTTTCCGGCAGGCACACTGAAATCGAGATCGCAGACGGAAAACTCGCACGCCTGGCTCAGGGAATTGTCATCCATTACGCAGTGGGCGGTATAGTCGCCGCAGATTGAAAACGAGCGCTGAATCACACCCATACTTGGACGTTTGATTTCTTCAACAACCTTGTCTCCCCGTTTGATGACGAGTGTCTTAACGCCAATCGCATCTTTGTCCATGACATTGATCTTCACCGGCTGACCTTTGTGGTAGGCAACCCAATCCCCTCGGTCGAGAAGTAAAACGCGGTTGATGACAGGAGTGGCCGAATCGTCGTCGTAGTTTGGAAACAAGAACGATTCGGCCTTGTTACCACCACGCCATGCATCCAGGTCAGTAATTCGATACAGCTTCTTGCCTCTGGAAGCGATATGAGAATCAAAGTTTTTAGAACTACGATTGGTGTTGCTGGTGGTTTGAGGCCGACTTTCCTCAACCCGAACGTGCGTCACCTTGCCATCGGCACTCTTGGTGATGCCCGTGACGAGTTCTACGTGGGAACCGCCCGAGGGTGTTGCAGGTGGTGTGTAGATGACGTCTCCCGCCTGGGCGAATTGAGCCGACTGCGGCTCCACCAAAGTGACGCCATTGCGATACGGTGGGCCATGCAGGCGGCTAACGTACCAGATGCCACATTGCAGGGCATAGCTGGTATACGAGGAGCACACCTTTCCATAGTAGCACTCTGCGTTTTTAACCTTACCGTACAGATTTTCGGTATACAGCACGCTCTGAGGATTCTCAACGGCAGCCAAAAATGTTTTCAGGAAAATATCAAATCCGATATATCGACCGACCGACTTGACGCTCGAATAGGGAACTCCCGTGTACTGAGTTCCTGCTTCAAACACTCCTCCCCGCTTCGGCATACCTGCTGCCGTGGGAGTCCATTTGACTCGCGACATAATCCTTGCATACTCGACGGCCTGTTCCTGCCAGGCCTGTGAAGTCTTTTCTGTTCTCTTCTCTCGGTTCGTTTCCTCTGCGGCTGAAGAACTCCTCAGGCCGATGGCAGTTACCAATAAAATGAGTAAATAAACAGAACGACGATAGGTTGTGTTCATCGAATAAGTTCCGAAAGGGTAAGAATGTAGCCTATGCGATCGTGCGGACCTTGACTCCATCATGCACGTAAACTGGATCTTCCACCGCTCGCATGCCGTGTTTGGCAGTGGCCCTGGACTCGTGATGTTTCAGTGGCTCTACACCTCTCCGACGACTACCTCGCTGGAACCGAAGCGGTCCGCTTCGACACCGAACTGTTGCAGCATGCGGACGTAGAGATTGCATAGCGGTTTGCCGATGCCCGTGCCGTAGGTCACGTGCCCCTGGTGTTTGAACCCTCCGGCCAGCGCAAAACGTTCCTAAATGCGAAATACCAAAGGGTGCGAACAAGTGCGACCCTCTGTGTGTGGCAGAGTGTAGCAGACCGGAGCACTGTGGATCAAGGGTTTGCAAAGCTGCACAGCGGCGGTTGTAAGTAGTCGCCGGGAAGGGATGTATTGTTTTCGTCGGTAATCGCGGCGGGTAATCTGCCGACGGATATTGGCTTGGCCACCTATCTCAGTTGGATAGCCTACGAGGACTTACAATATGGAAAGGAGGTGCAACTGGTTGCATCGCTCAAACCATTTCGAGGCCAGTCATAGTGCCTGTGCTGCTGCCGAAGGTGTCGACCTCCAGTCCCAGACGTTGCAGCATTGAAACGAAGAGGTTGGGCAGGGGGTAGTTGACCTCTTGATTGAAGGCGAGATGCTGTCCATGCTTGAAGCCGCCGCCCGCCAGGATGATCGGCATGTTGCGATTGTCGTGATTGTTGGCATTGCCTAGCGTTGATCCCAGAAACACCATGGTGTTGTCCAGCAGAGAATCGCCACCTTCCTGGCTCTCGTTTAGCTTTCTGAGGAAGCCACCGAACTCTCGCATGATTGCCGATTCGACGATCGCCAGTTGCTTGAGCTTTGATTCGTCTTTGCCGTGATGCGAGAGCATGTGGTAATCGGTATCCACTCCCGGAATAACGGGCACGGCGTTCATTCCCGGGTCGTACAGAGTGAGGAATCGCGTGGAGTCGGTCTGGATTGCCAGGTGCATCATGTCGTACATCAGCCGCGTCCGTTCGAGCATCTGTAGCCGGTCGAGTTGATCTTTGGGCGGCTTCACGTCGACGCTTGGTTTGGGACGGGCTGCCCATTCCTCCGCTTTGTGCAGTTGCGCCTCGGCTTCGCGGACGGCCGTGAAATACTGGTCGAGCTTCTGTCGGTCGAGCTGACCGAGCCGTTGCGACATCCTTTTGGCCTTGCCCCGGACGACGTCCAGTACGCTCTGGCCCTCTCGCAAGCGTTTGACCTGCTTCGCCCTCTCTTCAGGCTTGCCTTCTAGGAAGAGATTTGCAAAGACGCGCGACGGTCGCCCCTCGGCCGGAAGTTCCACACCCGCGCGGGAATACGAGAGCCCCGTGCTGGCAATCGTCAAGGGCAGAGAGGCCAGTCGCGTTTCTCGACCGAGTTGCTCGGCGGCAAACTGGTCGAGCGAGATTGTGTTCTTGAATCCGGCACCGGTGGGATTCCTCGCGCACGACAGGAACGATTTATGCGCCAGATGGCCCCCTCCGACGGAAGGATGCGAGGTTCCCGTGATGACGGTGAAGTCGTCGCGGAACTCGCCGATCTCCTTCAGGTAGTGGCTTAACTCATAATCTCGGCCCGCTTTCGTGGGATTGAAGTTCTGAGCGTGAAAGCCAAAAGCAATGTTGATTGCAACCATACGCCGCTTCACTGCGGGGGCAGCCGCATTCGCGCGAGGCTGCATCGCATTCAAGAACGGTAAGCCAATGGCGACGCCCGATGATCGCAGAAACGTTCGTCGTGAAAGCATAATGATCTTTCTCAATGTGGAGAAACTGGTTTGCGAAACTTCAATCGTGACTGTCGTGTTGTGTCTCTTGCTTGCGCTCTGGAGTACGATTTCCTGACCGATGGCAGTATTAGGGGCGGTGAAACGTGGGACTCTGAACGATCTCGTGTACGAGGGAACGCAAGCCGTATTGTTGGTTGCTCACTTTCGCCACAATTTCCTTAATGGCCGGGCGGTCGGAGAACCCAACGGTCCGTCCCATGGAGTACGTCAGCAGCTTCTTGGTCAATCCCGCAGTGATTTGGTCGACGTCGTCCGCCAGCAGTTCTTTGAACCGTCGAATGTCGCTAAACGGTTGACCATCGGGTGTCTGTCCCGTGGCATCGACGGGCCGTCCTAGTTTGTAGCTGACCCAGTTATGCGTGAACGGAGCTCGTTTTACATCCGGACGACGTCCCTCGCCGAGCGTGCGGTAGTCGTCCCGCCACCCGCCGATGACGTTGAAGTTTTCCAGGGCGAATCCGGCCGGATCGATCTTGGCATGGCAGACAGCACACGCATCAATGTTTCGGTGTTTGGCGAGCTGCTCGCGGAGCGTCGTTGCGCCGCGAATATCGGGTTCGACAGTGGGGGTATTCGGCGGTGGTGGGGGGACCGGCGTGCCCATGATGTTCTCCAGTACCCAGATTCCGCGAATAACTGGTGAGGAGTTCGAGCCGTTCGCGGTGACTTTGAGAATACTCGCTTGTGTCATGATGCCGCCACGGACACTATCCGCCGGCAACGTCACCTTGCGAAACTCCTGTCCCTCAACGCCTTTGATGTCGTAGTGCTTGGCCAATCGCTCGTTGACGATCAAAAAATCGGAATCGACAATGTTCATCACGCTCAAGTCTTCGCGAAGCATCTCCTGAAAGAAGTGCTGTGTCTCTTCGATCATGGAGATCTTTAGCAACTCGTCGAACTCGGGAAACAATTTCCGGTCGGGTGTGGTGAAATCTATATCCTTCAAACTGAGCCACTGGGCCGTGAAATTGACCGTAAAGGCATTTGCCTTAGGGGAATTGAGCAAACGATCAACCTGCGCTCGGAGGACCATCGGGTCCTCGAGCTTTCCCGCAACCGCCAGGGACAGCAACTCCTCATCGGGCATCGAACTCCAGAGGAAGTATGACAGTCGTGAGGCCAATGCATGCTGGCTGATGACGTCACCACGTGGCTCTTCGAGGAACAGGAATTCCGGCGAACAGAGCACCGCCTTGAAAGCTAATCGCAATGCCGCCTCGAACGAGCCTTCGCTATCCAATTCGGATTTGGCGAGACTCAGGATGGGTGCTAATTCGCCTGGATCGACTGGTCGGCGGAATGCGCGAGGCAGTACTCTTTCGAGGATCGCATTGACATCACTCAGCGTGGCCGTCTTCGGATTGACTTCGCCGAGCAAGCGGGATCGGCTGAGGGGTGGCCACTCTTCGATGGGCCCCTCGATCTTGATATCACCGATCTCAAGACCCGGATTCGGATAGGTGTCCGCATCTTTTCGTGTGTCTTCAGTTCCATAGCACTTGGGTAGAAATGTCCCGTTCGGTTCTACCAGACGATCTTTAAACTCGACCGTTGTCCATTTGTCGGGGGGGATATCGTAGTAGCCAACCAGATGCATCTCGCATCTGCCGACAATGGTGTCGCCGCCATAGATCCGCAGTGTCACGGGCTCTTTGCTCTGGATCGCCCGGACGCGGACCTTCACGTGATACGTTCCCGCGGGAGCACGTAAACGGGCAAAATTGACAAGGTTAGACGGGCAGTAATTCGACTGAAAGATGATAACGCCGTCTTTCGTCTTTCGGAACATTTTTCCGAAGCGATGCGCAATAAACGAATTTCCAAGGTGGTCTTTTTGGTCCAGGAGGTTCGTCTCGTGTCGAATGTACTTTGGCTTGGCAGGCGGGCCGAATACGGCATCCAGCGTGGCATCGGCGGCTCGTAGATACGATTGCATCGCTTCCGCGGAAACTGCCAGGCCTTCGCCCACGTTATCAAACCCGTCGGTCGGAGTGTCCTCGGGCAGCATGTTCTTAACGCGTGCCTCAATGCCGAATAGATCGCGAATGGTTGCTTCGTACTCGGTTCGGTTAAGTCGTCGCAAGACGACCTTGCTGCGTGCTCGATCGGCCCTCGTCAGCGCGGTGGAGAGTGTCTTGATGGCAGCCGATTGCTTCGCAGTGGCTATTCGCGGTTCGGCCTGAGGAGGCATTTCGCCTTTTACCATGCGATCATGGACGAGCACCCATCGCCGGGCCGTTTCACGGTCGCTCAGGTCATCGCCCAGGGCGGCGAGATCGAAGCGACCTTCGGCATCTTTACCCTTGTGGCAATCGATGCAGTGCGCCGTCAGCAACGGTTGGAGCAGGCTTTTCAATGAGCGGGCTTGCCCCATCGCTTTGGGTTGCTCAGCAATGCTGACTGCGACTGTCAAAGCGAGCATGATCGCTTTGTGGCGTAGTTTCCACACACTTAACATCGTTTTTAACCTCTTTTCACAGTTCGTGGTTGTCGCCACTCACAGACAATGAAAGCTGATCCAGCCGAGCGTCGCCCTTATGGTTTTCTGGGTCGTGCCACTCCGGACTACTTCGGTTTGATAAACAGTACCTCACCGCGCGCGATCCATCCGGTTCTCAAGTCAATTCGAAACCATCCGTCGCTGTTCTTTTTTTGGAATCGAACCGGCGACCGTCGGCCAAATTGCTTCAGGTCGTATTGGGCCCAGGTTTTGCCCAGGTCTGGCGAGATGATGATTCCGGTGTGATAGGGTGACGCCGGGGCATAATGTGCCGACAGGATCACGCCGTCTTCGATGATCATGTTTGCCGATTCATATTTCGGATTGAACAGCATGGTGTGCTTTGTGGAATCAGCAAGATCCGCCGGGTCGCAGCGGAAGATGCCCCGGTCGTGTGGCATCTTGCCATTGTTTCCATTTGCGTCCGCAGCCCAATAGAGTTTTCCATCGACAAAACAAATGCCGCCCGATTTGTAGCGCGAGTTCGAATTGGACGATACGACAACTTTCCACTGCCACGAATCGTTTTCGGCGTTGTAGGTGCCGCGCAACCAATGGCACTCGTGCCCGTGCCCTCGATCGATGTCGCCGGTACATGCGTAAAATGCATTCTCCGCTGGGTTGTAGGCTACTGAATGAATGTGCCGACAAATCACGGGGTTATCGGGGTTGCCCAGCGGCGCTCCGGTCCTGGCGTCCCGCTCCTGGAAGTGTGGATTCTGTCCAAAGGCATACGCGATCTTCACGGTTTGTCCCTGATCGGTCGAATAGTAGATATTCACCGGCACCGGCCCGCCCAGGACGTTGCAGTAGTTGCCCCACACGAGCATTTCTTTTCGGCCGACGTTCCAGGTGTGAACGCCATCGAGGGAATGGAAATACCAGCCAGGACGATTCGGATCTCGCGGCGTATGCGGCAAGTAATTGCGACCGGCTTGATCCTTGACGGTGATCTGTTTGTGTGTCTTGAGACGATCGGTGCTCAGGTAGAGCTTGGTTCGCGTGGCGAAGAGGATATTCCCGTTCTTTAGTATGCAACTAAAGGTGATGTTTTTCGCATCGGGAAAAGCCGCGCTATGCGGCCACGTTTGGCCGTTGTCCTCCGATAGAAGGATTGTTCCGTCCCGAAACCCGAAGGCCTTGTTGTCGCGTTGCGAGTCGATGTAAGGATCGACCAGTGCCAAGCGATACCAAAAATGGTCGGTCTCGCCTTCGTTGGCTGCATTAATCGCCAGCGCGGAGTTGGAACTCGGGCCGGCGTTCAACAAGAACGCGCTCGCAGTCGATGTCCCAAGAAAGTATCGACGGCTGATGGTGGATCGAGCGTTCATCGTGTTTTCTGTGAATTGAGTCGTGGAATGTTGAGGGGCTGAATCCGAGGAAGTCGGTGGCTCGTCAAAGTGGGCGATACAGGACTCGAACCAGGGCCTTCTTCCTCGAGAGTAACGAATTTTTTGGAAGATGGCAACGCGCCATGCGACGCACTCACGGTCGATGACCCGCAGCTGCAGTTACTCATCAATCGCTGGCCGACGCTGAGCAAGGCCGTCCAGCAGCAGATTATACTGCTGGTTGGTTAGTGGGGGGGAATCTGACATTTCGGTGACAGAAGCCGAGAGCACCCTGCTACGCTGCCCGACGGTAGGAGAGTCTCATGAAATGATCTTTCAAACTCTCATAGAGACTTCCAGGAAAGGTGCCATCCTTGTCGATTCCACCTCTTCTCCACATTTCGTGCCACATGTGAACCGCGTGGGCGTTGCCCGGAATTGCCCGATTGTGCATGGGCGGGTCAACCTCTGCGTCAAACCAATTGGTGGGGCAGAACGTCGCAGGTGCCACGACATACTCTGTCAGGTCAAACATAAGTACCGATTCCATCAACAGGGAAGGTCCAATGGTCCCCCATTTCACAGTTGAGCGATCAACCGCCACCGCTCTCTCGTAGCAGAAATTGATGACGGGACTGTCCTTGGGAGCTTTGATAACACAGGTGGTTGGCGAGGAAGAGCCATGTTGGTCTGCTTCGGAGGCGAACACATACTCTCCCTCAATATCAAACGGCCTCAGTGCAACTACATCGGTGTCACACCACCAACCACCCCGCTCTTTAAGAAGGCGATATCGAAACAAGTTGGAGAACGCAGAGACACTGCCTTTCCCTTTTCCAGCCTGGTAGCAGAAGATCTCGCTTCCGGGCAGGATGTGATTTCCGTCTTCCACGATAACGCCATCGGGAACTTCCGTCTCTTCGTAAACCCACAAATGATATTCGTGGCCCTGACGCAGGTGGGACAGGATTGAAAGTCGTTCCAACGTGCTGAGCTTACCGCCGACCCAAAGACTATTAATCAGTGAACCTTGACTGCTATTCTGCGGTTCGCCCGATTCAAGTTCCGAATTCCTGAGCTGCATTTGACGTTCCCTGTAAGTTGAAAACCAATCTTTGCTGGTCGGTATTTTCTCCGACTGCAATTAGATATCGGATGGGGGGCCATTCTCTGTTGAACACAAAGATCCGTTTTGGAAATTGAGTATGCTAGCTGGTTAGGCTAGCTCTCGTAGCGGGCATCATCCTTGCCCGGCTTTGGTTGGATCAGGCATTGGTCGCGGGAGAAAACCCAATGTGGGATAAATGCATGTGAAAACATGTCTTTCTCGGAAGTTGTGAGTGTTCTTGAAAACGCTGAAGTAGCGGGGACAGGATTCGAACAAATCGACGATCTCTCGGGAACCAGCAACATTTGCGCTGAGGGCAGCGCAAAATTCGGCGCACTTTCGACAGAAATGCATCACCTGGACCCGCAGCTGCAGTTGCTCATCGGTCGCTGGCCGACGCTGAGCAAGGCCGTCCAGCAGCAGATCATGCTGCTGGGCGGTTAGAAGGTCTTTGTTTTAGCATCATATCTCATGAGTACAATCTTGCAGTTGGGCAGTGCCTTCTTCAGCTTGGCCACACCAGTGTCCGTAGCCTGCGTCTCCTGAAGCCGCAGCAGCTTCAGACTGGAAAGTCCTTCGAGGTGTAGGAGTCCCATATCGCTTACTCCTCGACCTACAATAAGAAGTCTCTCCAGACTCGTCAGGCGCCGGAAATGGCTAAGATCGGCATTCGTGAGGCCGCTGAATGAATCGATAGAAGTGACACTGCCAAAGATACCAGTACTGGTTACATGTGCGCCCTTATTTTTCAGGACAGCAACGGGATCCAACTCCAGTGTTTCCATAACAAACGGATAGACAGAAGAGCTGAGCAGGATGGTAAGGAGAACCCAGAACTGCCAAGAACTCGTGCCCACTCCCTGGTTTTCGATCGCTTTTACTTCCGTTATTTGACCTGGATCCGTTGAACTGTTCTCGCCAGTCTCGTCAGCTACCGATTCTGGTCGGCGCTGTTGCCTGCTGGAGAAGATGGGTATCTTGTTGATCCGCCAGTGAACGACCAGGAGACCTATAAAGTTCGTTTCTCGCCAAATCAACTCACCGTAGGTGACGCTTGAGAAACACGATTCCACCATGTTGCCGACGATAACGACCAGGAGCAGGCCATCAAACCAGGTCAATGACGGTCTTGTATCGGAAAAGAAGAATAGCCGCAGACAGTACCAGAGGAACGTCATAACAAAAATGGTATACAATTGCAGCAGGGGGGAAAATGGAGCCCATGTTGCGTTCAAAACATCAGGATGAAGTAACAGGAACGGTGCCGCTGAGCAAAAAAGCACGAGCAGTTGGCCGGGTGTCAAAGAGCTGTTTTTAGTCATGATCGTCAATCTGTTTGGTGAGGATGGGGTTTTACAGTAGCTGAATCAGAAACCTAACCGACGGCCTGTTTTCTTTCTGGACACAAGACCACCGTTGTTCTCGCTTGGTGCTTTAGGTTATTTCAGCCCCCATCTTCGCCCGCTGGGGCGGCGTGTGCAAGTGTTTTTGAAGAGGCTGTTGAAACAACGTGCCGGTTTCCACGGCTCGTCAAAAGCAACGCAGCACCTGCACGTTTCGGCTCGCCCGGGCTCGCAAGGCACATCCCCTGCGGATGAAGAAACACTCGTTTTGCCGGTCCATGCACCGCAGTGCACGAACGTGCTTGATGGGTTAGTGGGCGATGAGGGACTCGAACCCCCGACATCTTCGGTGTAAACGTCTCGGGTAACAAAACTGCGAGAGGACAGGAAATGGGAGCGCTACGTGACTCAGGATCACAAAAACAAATCCCCGAGCACCGAATAGCTTCTCACGATCGTGATTTTAGGGATCGAAAACATTGCGTAAGTCGGAGTCGAAGGCCGCATCTCGAATCGCCCGTTCGTCATTGACCCGAGCCGTGTTTAACCGCCAACGTACGAGGCCAGCGTCGCGCGGGGCTTGCGGTTGCTGGGGACCTGCCTGGATTCGATAGCCCGTGCCAAAAGCGGTCAGAATGGACCCGTCAGGAAGAAGTACCGAAGAGGTGGCTTGGCTACTTGGCCACCAGTAGGTTTTTCCCTGCCGTTGACCCGACCAGACATGCAACAAATATCGGTGATCGAGATCCCAGGTCACGCCGTGATCGTGGCTGACCACGGCCTCGATGCCGAACTGCGGGAAGCCGTTCTGGTCGTCGACATATCCCAGTCGTACAACGTAGGTCATGACGATGTCCTGGTTGGGCATCAGGACCAGCGACGGATGGTGGCGACCGTAGTCGTAGAGCTTCCTGACCGATGACCAGTGGCGGCCGTCATCCCTGGAGATTGTGATTCCCAGTCCTTCGTAATGGTCCAGGGTCTTTCCTTTCAGCCGTTTCGGGACGTCGGTCCGGCAGGCTGCCAGTAAATCGCCGTTGCCGGCGCGAAACAAGTACGCTTCATTAACGCCCTGCCATTGCGGGACCTTGATTGATTGGATCCACGTTTGCCCTTCATCGGTACTGAAACGGATGTTGGCCTGCGAACTGGTCCCTGATTGCGCGTAGCCCGTCTCCGCAAGTTGAGTGAGCCTGCCAGTCCCGGGATGACGATCAACCAGTGGTGGATCCCAGATGGACCAGGGCTTCTCGTCTGCGGTCCGTGCAATCGCTACGGGGTCGCCCCAGGATTGTCCATAGTCCGAACTGAACCAGCGTGAGGGGCGTCCAGTTCCGACGCTGCCTGTCTCGTAGAAAACCAAACTGCCATTGCCGAGATAAGCCAGGCTCGTGCCCAGACCGATCGATGCTTTTCCATCATCGCCGCTGCGCGCGGGTCGAGGATCCGTCCACGTCGCTCCACGGTCGTCGCTGGTCAAAACGAAGGCCCGATGCGGATAGTCACAACCGACCAGCATCAGCAACCGGTCCTTCTCCGGCATGTTGACGATGTAAGGAACTGCAACCACTCGATTCCAGCGCTCGGTAACGATTTGAAATTGTGCCGGCAGCTGAAAGCGCGCGGCTTGGCCGTTGAGCTGTTGGATTTCATGTTGCTGCCATTCGGCTCGTCCCAGCGCCGGAAACATAGCGAGGCTGAGGAAGAGTAGCCGCCCTAGCGCCGCGAATTTTCTGCTGGCCAACTCCGGCGTTGGTTGTTGACATAATTTTTTGTTCATGGAAGGTTACTCTGCAATGCTGAGGCGGTTTTTCTAGTGAAGATAAGAACTTGTCCGTCTCTCGTCGACCCGAGGGCGGGAGACCAGTGGATTATCCTGCATGTGATTCCTGTTGGCAATCGTCAGCGATCGTTACGCTGCGGGAAAAGGCCCTTTTGCAGGACCGACCAGGGCAATTTGAGCGTGGAAGCTCTCTCAGGCGATGGACGGCCGATCTCTGGATTCGAATTGCAGAACTGCATCCCCATTAAAGCCGGCGGACTCAACGTCGGCGTCACTTGGAAGCAACCGTCCCAATGGCAACAACTATCCGGAAAGGCAGTCTCCTTGCGAATTCAAATGCGCAATACTGACCTCTACTCTTTCCGTGCGGGGCCTTGATCAGCTTAAAGCCGCCATGGCGCCAGCGGAGAGAAGTAGAAGAAAAGGGAGGATTGCTTTATTCATCGTCAATCTCCGTTGGTAAATTGGAATGCGTAAAGGTCTGCGTCCTTTAACTCAAAGAGCAACTGCACTGTTTTTCCGGCTAGCGAACCGACGTCAGTTCCGCTTTTCCAGGAGACAACCCGTTCAAGCTGGTCGCCGAATTGCTCGTTACAATCGGCGAGTGAAAAGCCAGGAACAGGTTTGCCGGTGCCGTCCTGTATTTCTACTCGCACGCTGCCAGCCGCGGACGTGGAGAAATTCATTTCCAGTTGCGAACCGCCAAACTTCAACGGCTTCGTAAGCAAAGTGCCGCCGCTGAAAGGTGCCTGGACCGAGACAAAGCCGTCCATGCGGATCGTGTAGCGGCGGAAGCTAGTCGCGTTTCCTACCCAGTAGCCTTCGGTCGCGTACAGCGAGATTTCATCGGGCGCGCCTTGAAGGTGCGACTTTGTCGGGACCATACCCCAGAAGATGAAATTGTCGCCGTAGACCCAAGTGTCCTGTCGCGCCGGGCCGGGGCGAATGAAGGCTTCGCTCCAACGATGGAAAGTCATTCCGTCGCGGCTGGTCATGAATGCGGCGTCGGTCACCGTCGTGCCGTA